>ERZ772861.296-NODE-296-length-58073-cov-22.976197_pt1 | contig 58073 bp, 44 predicted proteins | sample MGYA00512135_ERZ772861 | MGnify/ENA primary metagenome ERZ772861 (study PRJEB29015, sample SAMEA2737700) | human gut metagenome | biome: human gut; feature: human-associated habitat; material: faeces | place: China | collected 2012 ...
AAGTGAAGAACGAAGAGTGAAGAGCATATTTAAGTGAAGAACGAAGAGTGAAGAGCATATTTAAGTGAAGAACGAAGAGTGAAGAGCATATTTAAGTGAAGAACGAAGAGTGAAGAGTGAAAAATCCAATTGCCACTATTAAGTGAAGAACGTCTTACGAAAATGAAGAACTAAAAGTGAAGAGCGTATTTAAGTGAAGAACGAAGAGTGAAAAATCCAATTGCCACTACAAAATGAAAAACTAAGTGTAGACGCAGAACTCATGAAACATGGAAGTTCACTGATTGGCTTGCAGACTCTTGTATCACAGGAACTGATTTTTATTTGGTTTATATGTTAAAATCGAGTTTTTTGATACTTTTTCGCGGATACGTTTAACTTAATTTTATGTTAAATGACTTTTCGCAAATTTTTCAAATTAACGTAATTAACAATTATTCACCCGTAATAGTGCTTACTTACATGTACTGTCCAGATTATTCAGCATTAAGCGAAAGTTTATCATAAACAGTTATAAATAAGACGTTTATGTATTTCTTCGTACGTCCATACTCCGTTACTCCATCTTATCATTGGTGACAAGGGTGACAGGGTAATCAGCATGTTTCGTAACTTTTTATGCAAATACGCTTTTAACATTTGAGTTAACTTAAATTTTAGTTAAATAATATTACTCACCTGCGCGCGCGTAAGAAGTTTATAAAACTACATGTCATACCTGTCACTTGTTAAGTGAAGAACGAAGAGTGAAGAGCGTATTTAAGTGAAGAACGAAGAGTGAAGAGTGAAGAATCCAATTGACTTGTTAAACCAATTCCCTTGTTATCGTGTTCACTTGTTTAGCACATTCACTCAGGATAGTGAAAAATTAAAAGTGAAGAACGTCTTACGAAAATGAAAAACTAAAAGTGAAGAGTGAAGAATCCAATTGCCACTGTAAGGTGAGAAACTATCACTGATGAGTGGTTATTATTGGCGAAAAACGCCGGATTTTCATATTAATTTCTATTAATTTATAAAGCCAAAAATTTTTGGTTCACATTTGTTATGTTTCATTAACGTGCGATTTCGGCCTATTTTCGCCAATTTTGTGACAGGTATGCCTCAAGGTTGTCACCGTCACATACGTCGTGCTATTCCTCTGATTTTATGGCAGTTACATCTGCATCACCCACCAAAACCGTTGACAAGAGTGACAGGGTGACAAGCAGGTTTCATAACTTTTTTATTTTTATCGTTTTTACGTTGTCAGAAATTGATATTAACATTTATCCCTCGCGCGCGTAAGAAGTTTATAAAACTACATGTCATACCTGTCACTGCTTACCACTGCTTACCACGGGCAACCGTGGTAAGAATTAAAAATTAACAGTTAAAAATTAAAAACGTCTGACGAAAATGAAAAACTAAAAGTGAATAGATAAAAATCCAAATGACACTATTAAGTGAAGAGTGAAGAACGAAGAGTGAAGAGTGAAAAATCCAATTGACACTATTAAGTGAAGAGTGAAGAACGAAGAGTGAAAAATCCAATTGACTTGGTATATGTTTTCACTGGTTTAGCTGTTCATTGTTAAACGTATTCACTTGTTTAGCATTTTCACCGTTTAGCATTTTCACCGTTTAGCATTTTCACCGTTTAGCATTTTCAACTGTTAAACGTATTCAGTGGTTAAGCCACTGGTTGTGATGAGCGTATTGCGGAAGGGATTGGTTTTGAGTGGAAGTTTGGGAGAATAGCCCCGGATGGGGCTATGGTCATGATGCCGGGGGTTGGGTCAGGAGGTGGATGAACTCCTTACGCCATTCGTCAAGCAGGCGGGTTTCGGTATCGGCCTGCAGCGACCTGATTGCGCGATACATCGCTATGCGGCGGAGGTATCCGCGTTCTATCAACATGTTGGCGGCCAGAAGCTGGACGCAGGTGAGGCCTTCGCCGCTACCGAGGCGGTTCTCTTAGACCGCCTTTATGAATCCGTGACGGATGTGCAACTCGCTTTCAAGCGCCCTGCTGCCTGATGCGGTCGACTTTACCAACTTGTCTATCAACCTTCGGGTCAACAGACGTGCCTTTTTCTCGGCATCTTTAAATTCTTCCATTTCTTTGTTTTTATTGTTTTTATAAATTTTTGTCCCGTTTGGGACAGAATTAGCTTTTACGGCTGTTTGCGTTGTACATTTGCACTGTCTTGCAAATACCCTTAACCTACATCAAACCGACGCTGATATGGAAAAGCCAATACAGACAGTTATTTCAGAAAACCGTTGCGGACGGCATGCTGACGCGGCAAAATGCAAACATGGGGGAATACATGAGAAGATCACGGCCGGTGGCGTTTTACACACCGCATTACAGCAGGTTGCCTATTGTCAGTCCCTTTGTCATGCTATTCCATGTATGATGTGCCACCATCATGTTAAGCGGAAAAGACAGTCCGAGCAGACGGGCAACGCTCTTCAGGTTGCGGTTGATGTTGTGGAGGGCTCCGCAATACTGGCGCCACTGTTCACGCGGGTCAGCCGAGGTGATTACGGGGAAGAGGAACGGGGTGCCTGGAAGGGCGTACCTGTCCGCTATATCCCGGAGGAGCTTTTCCCAAACTATTGTCTCACGGCTGCCTGTAATCTTGGACGTATAGACAAGGATGCCGCCGCTTATGTTGTCGCGGGTAAGGTGGAACATGTCGTCGGCCGTCATGCCCCTTGCGTAAACGGAGAAGAGGAACATGTCGCGGGCGAAGTTGACCGCCTTGCTCCTGCCGTCAAGGTCGAGCTCCTTAAGCCGCCTCACCTCGTCGAGCGTAAGGCCGTTCTTCTCTTTCTTTACATGGTAGCTTACGTCGACGCCCTCAAAGGGGTGGTTGTCCTTTGCCGTACCGTCGTCGACAGCCATGCGGTAGACGCGCTTGAGGTTGCGTATGTAGAGCGAGATGCTGTTACGGCCAAGCGCCTTGTCCTGAAGCCACCTGTGGTAGTTCCTAATCAGCCGGGAGTCGAAATCCTTGAAGGCTATCTCGTTCCTGCCGAGGTACGCGGTGAACCTGCCGATATAAGAGTCAAGCTTATGGGCGGCGTCGTACCTGCCTTCGTCCTGCATCTTCTTTACGCAGGACCTGGCGTATGCTATGAAACCAACACCCTGTCTGCGACTGTACGTTACGGTTGCCGTTCGTGTATTTGTCTGTTCGTTTATCAACTTTCCTCTATTTTACGTTTTCTTCACCGCGGCATGGATTGTACATTATCACCAAGCCGGACTTTAAGTATTCATTTATGCAGCCACACCGTGCGGAGGTATCTCCGCCAGGCGGCAAGATGTATGCTCGAATTAATCTCCTTGCAGATGCCGACGCAGGTTTCAAGCAGCGTGTCAACAGCCTTGCCGGTAGACGCTGCCGACCCGTCGTTTGCAGTAACGGCAAGCACGTTGATGCTGCCGGTGCCGGTATCGAGGCCGCGTACCGCCCTGACCTCAGAACTTTCGCCGGCAAGAACCTTATACAAGGTGGGGGCAAAGTTCCTGAACGACTCTATCAGTTTCTCCTTAACGCCGTTGCCCCCGTCAGCCGTAGCCCTCACTGTTCCGCCGACAAGCCTCTCGTTTGCCTTGCCCGCGGTCTGGAAATACTCGTCAAGGAAGGTGTCCCAGTTGGCGAACACGATGCTGCCGCCGCCACTTACGGGCATTATGCCTACGTGGGCGTAGTATTCAGTGGCGGCCTGCCGGTCTTCCTGCCTGTCGGGATAATAGGTCTGCTCGGTGATGCTTACCTTTCTTATTATTTCAGTGAACGACTGATGTTCGAGTTCGGCTTCGTCACGCCCGTCTTCAAATCCGATGCCCGGCGTAGGGGTAAGGAAGGGACGGATTACCAGCTTCTGCCAGTTTGCCCTTACGTAGCCGGGGTTGTCTCGCTCGTAGCGCACAAGGTTGATTAGCAGTTCCGCATCGCTTGTGCCGAGCATGGCTATCTTTTTGCCCAGCTCCTTGTGTCCCTGCCCGTAGAGCGTATTGCACAGGCTGACAAGCGACGGCTTGAGGGCGAGCGTGTCAACGATACCGTAAAGCACGGGAAGGGTGTTGTCTCCGTAACCGCATGCCTGGAGCATGCCTATGAGCAGGTCGACGGCGCGCTCCTTCATGGTGCCTATGGTCTGGCGGTCGCACACGGCGTTGTGGAGGCGGACAACGTGGAAGTCCCATACGTTGGGTACAGACACGGCGTAATACTTGTCTGAATCGAGTGCCTTCATGTTGAACACGAGGCGCTTGTCCCTCCTGAAGCGGGCTATGTAGCCCTCGCGCCCGGCAAGCGGCCCGTCGATTACCTTGACGGTCTCGTTAGGCTCGTTGGTCTTGGGGTTGAAGGCGTAGTCGGTATATGGCTTTTCGAGTATTACGACCTTGTCGGCGTAGTTCTCGTTGAAGTCCCTGAAGAAGCGCATCTGCCCGTCGGGGACAGTCAGGAATCCGGGCTTGTGCCCGTCGCGCTTGCGGCTGTCGTACATGATGGTGCCTTCGGGATAATAGCGGCTCATGAAATCGGCAACAGTACGTTGCGTAGACAGCACGAACACATAACCGGCGAACAGGGGCGCCTGCACGTCACGCCCTTTCATGCTGACGTTGACCGTGGTATGCGTGGGACAGTAGACTTCGAGTATGTTCTTAAGTTCGCCGCGGTGCTCTGCCAACAGGGCGGCGAGCTTCTTCTCCTGGTGGGGGAGCGAACGGACTATGAACCATTGGAAGTCAACACTGTTCAGCTTGTCGCGGTTGCCGTGTGCCGGAATGCCGGCGCATTGCGCAGCTTGCGGTGTTGTGGGCATTTGTTGCATGTGCAGGTATGAAGCTGAAACTTTGCAGGATGGTATGTTTGTGGCGGTGCCGCAGGCGCATTCTCCATATTCCTCTCATGACTGAAGCACAAGAGTTATAAGATACCTTTTTTCAGGCGTAACGACGAAGTTTCGGAAGATTCTCAGCAGCAAACGTCCGTCGTTTTTATGTTGCGGAATGAAGACACCGATGCAGGCTTCGTATTAACTGTTTCCATACCACAAAGTTTTTTTATTTTTCTTTAATTAAGTCTTTTTTTGTGTCCGCTTTATAACTGTTGTATATGTATGAGGCAGTCAGTCTGTCCCAATAATCATTGTATCAACGTCTTACGTTATTGTGGCATGAATCCAGTGCTAATTTCAAACAATTCGTATTTAACAAGACTGTTAAAAATTAGGTAAAAAAGTTTGTTTGAAATACACTGTTTTAGTATTTTTTCGTATCTTTGCACCCAGATGGATGCTTTATACATATAAAACTGCATTTATCTGAGTCCCAATAAATTACTCTTGCCATTAACAGCACGCCCTGCGGAGGGTCGCCTTGTCGTCGTATAAGGCAAGAACGGCAGCCGGCAGTAGCGTGTAAAACAAGCAACATGCCTGCCGCTTACAGGCAGACATCAACCTTATTATATTTACATGCCAGGCAAAAGGATACCTTTTGCGTTCACAAAGGCCATGTTTCAGCGCCTAAAAGGCCATGAATTGCAGGCTGAAAGACGGCATATTGGAAGCAGGGCGCAGGCATCAGCGTAACCAGCTCAAATCGAGGTACTTACAGCGCAGGCATTTTTCCATGACAGACGGCACGAGGCAAGAACGGGCGTCACACGGCAAACGGACGTCTTACATGCGCATAGCATTAATTCATCGTTTTTTCAAAATAAACAAGCTGTTGATTTACATATTTTAGAAACTATTTTTGCGATTATTCATTAAAAAAATTAATTTTGCACATGATAATATCATTTAATACCCATAATTACATTCTTTAATACCTATGATTACATTTATTATTAGTTTGCTTGCCCTGGTGGCAGGTTATTTCATTTACGGACGGATAGTCGAACGCATCTTTGGCCCCGACAACCGCCCTACCCCCGCCGTAAGCAAGGCCGACGGTGTTGACTACATTGTTATGCCGGGATGGAAGATATTCATGATACAGTTTCTTAACATAGCAGGAACTGGTCCTATCTTCGGTGCCATAATGGGTGCCAAGTTCGGCCCTTCGGCATACCTGTGGATTGTGTTAGGCTGCATCTTCGCCGGCGCCATGCACGACTATCTCAGCGGCATGCTGTCAATACGCCACGGCGGAGCAGGCCTGCCCGAACTCGTAGGCCACTATCTCGGCGGCGGCACAAAGAAAGTGATGTTGGTGTTCTCGGTATTCATGCTTATAATGGTAGGAGCCGTGTTTGTTTACAGTCCGGCGCTGATACTGGGTGCGCTGTCAGGCGGCGGCACCACGTGGGTGTACATCTGGTGCGGCATTATCTTCGTTTATTACTTCCTCGCCACGATGCTTCCCATCGACAAGATTATCGGAAAGATTTATCCGCTGTTCGCCATAGCCATGCTTTTCATGGCCGTCGCGCTCTTGATAGTCCTGTTCATTAAGTGGCCGCAGCTGCCTGAACTTACAGACGGACTCACCAACATGAGCCCGGCTGCCGGTCCTATCTTCCCCTGCCTGTTCATTACGATAGCCTGCGGAGCAATAAGCGGCTTCCACGCCACACAAAGCCCGCTCATGGCACGCTGCATGGCACACGAGAAGCAGGGACGCCCCTTGTTCTACGGCGCAATGATAACCGAGGGCATCGTGGCACTGATCTGGGCAACCGTATCTTCTTACTTCTTCTACGGCGGAGCGGCACAGGAACTCGGCGCACCGCTTACGCTACAGGCTCCCGAGGTGGTGACGACGGTATCGTCGGGCTGGCTCGGCATATTCGGCGGCGCACTGGCAATGCTGGGCGTTGTTGCCGCACCGATAACCAGCGGCGACACGGCTCTGCGCAGCGCACGACTCATCATAGCCGAATTCATGAACATAGAGCAGCAATCGATACGCCGCCGCATATATATCTGCCTGCCGCTCTTCCTCGTAACATTCGGCTTCCTGTGGTTTAACATCGCCGATGCCGACGGTTTCAACATTATATGGGGATGGTTCGGATGGGCAAACCAGACGCTGGCGGTGTTCACGCTTTGGGCGCTGACAGTGTACCTGGCACGCAAGTCGAAGCCTTATATCATAACGCTCGTGCCGGCAATGTTCATGACGGCGGTATGCTCGTCGTTCATCCTGGTCTACAAGAACTCGTTCGCACTGGGCGACGTGGCCGGTTACATCACCGCCATGATCGTGTTCGTGCTGTCAGGACTGCTGTTCGCGGTATGGCACAAGAAGTTTTGCAAACCTGCTACCGGCAACGAGTAGCTAAAAACACGTGCGGCACCGGCGAATGCCGCTTTTGAAAAACGTTTAACGCATATAAACAAAACTAATAAAGTGAGTCAACCTTAGTTCAGGTTGACTCACTTTATTATTACCACCCGTCATCAACAAGGTCGATGGCCGTAATATTCCGCCGCATGGCGCGCGACCAACGGGCATGACAATAAGGCAAATATGCGCCCTGCTTAAAACTGGGCGATATAAGACTTTAATAACGTAGCGCCCCTTCAGTGCTTATTGGAACCGAAACTGCATGCAGCAAGACAACAAAACAAAAACACCTTGCCGGCAGCAGCCCGGCAAGGTGTATATTAATTATCCTAAAACCCCGACAACATATTTTGTAATGAAGTAGCCTCCTATAACGAGCCATACGTAAAGCATTCCGGCAAGAAGGAAGGGCTTTGCACCAGCCTGCTTGAACTTCTGTATGTTGGTGTCGGTACCAAGAGCCGTCATCGCCATGGTGAGCAGGAAGGTGTCGATATACTCTATCACGCCGTTGAGCGGTATGTCCTTTACGGTAGGAGCGTCGCACAGATACTGGAGTAGCGAGTTAACACAGATGATGCCTATGAAGCCGAAGGCGAACCAGGGTATGGTGATCTTGCTCTTCTCCTTGTGACCGTCGGGTGTAACGCGCTTGCGTCCGGCAAGCGCGAAGCTCATGATAACAAGCACAGGGGCGAGCATCATGACACGAATCATCTTCGTGATTGTCGCCGTTCCGGCTATGCCGAGACTGTCGGTAGGGTCCATGGCGTTGCCTGCTCCTGCCACGTGGGCAACCTCGTGAAGGGTGCTGCCCGTGTAGACGGCGACGGCTGTGTCGCTCAACCCTGAAAGGATGCCGGCACGGTACATTATGGGATAAAGGAACATGGACAGCGTGCCGAAGATAACCACCGTGGATACGGCGATGGCGGTCTTGTGGCTTTCGCACTTGACAACAGGCTCTGCTCCAAGGACGGCGGCGGCACCGCAGATGGCGCTTCCCGTGGATGTCATGAGGGCCGTGTCGCGGTCGAGCTTAAGCATGCGGCCGAACCACAGGCCGAGGAAGATGGTACCCGTAACGATGATGGCGTCGACAACGATGGCAGGCACGCCGACGGCTGCCACCTGGGTAAGCGTAAGGCGGAAACCGTAAAGCACGATGCCTGTACGCAGAAGCTGCTTGGTACAGAACTTGATGCCGGGCACCCATGTCTCGGGCAGCTTGTTACGAAGACTGTTGGCATAGAGCATGCCGAGAATGATTCCGATAATGAGCGGACTTAGCGATAGCTGCTTCATTACGGGAAGGTCGGCAAGATAGAATGCCGCAAACGAAAATAACGCAATCAGCAGAATGCCGTGAAGGGTGTTTGCCCTGTTTCCTTTTTCAAACATGATAAATTACCTTTGGTTATTATTGTTTTTATTTCTCACTTCATACCGTCTGCCCGCACATGCCTGCCTGCAAGGCGGCGATACTGAATCCGGTTGCAAAGGTAATTAATTTTCCGTTATGAGGTATATTTAAAATATTTATACTCTATAACCTGCGGTTATAATACTGCGGCGCGTGAAGTCCTTGAACTTTTCAGTCAGCGGTGAGTCCTTACCGGCAGAGGCAACAAAACTGAAATGGCGGATAAAGCTGAGCCCTGTAATGTCGATGACACGGAACACGCCCCTGGCAAGCTCTTCCCTGACGGAGAACACCGACACTATGCCCACACTGCGGCTGTGGCGCAGAAAGGCCTTGATGGCCTCGGTGCTGCCAAGGCGTATGCGTACATTCAGCTCGGAAAGCTTTATGCCGTGACGTTCGAGCCCTGTCTCTATGACTTCAAGGGTGCCCGAACCTTGCTCGCGCAAGACAAGCGGAAGGCGGCACAGGTCGTGCGGGGTAAGCTCTTCAGGCAGCGACTCGTTACCGGCTGCCTTGACTATCGTTACAAGTTCGTCTTCAAGAAACGGCTCGTATTGCAGGCCTGCCGCATGGGTTACGCCCTCAACCATGCCGAAGTCAATCTCGTGGTTCAGCAGGGCGTTCTCTATGTCGCGCGAATTGCCGTTAGCCAGCGACACTTCTATCTTCGGATACCTCTCGGTAAACTCTGCAAGAATCTGAGGCAGCACGTATTGGGCTATCGTGGTGCTTGCCCCTATGCTTATATGTCCGCTGCTGCGCGCGTTGAGCAGGCCCATGTCATACTCCATACGGTTGTACTCGTCGAGTATGCGGCTGCAGTGTTCGAGCAGCAGGCGGCCGGCATCGGTAAGCATTATCTTGCCGCCCGTGCGGTCGAACAGCCTCACGGAATATTGCCGCTCAAGCTCGTTAATGTGCTTGGTTATTGCCGGCTGGCTAACAAACAGCTCTTTAGCCGCCCGCGTGAAGCTCTGGTTCCTGGCTACGCTGTAAAACACTTTCAGTCTGAAATCCGACATTTCCCTGTTAAGTTTTGCGACTTGTCCTTATTTTGAAAATACAAACACGTGTGTTATTTGTCCTTGCTGGCGGCAGCATGCGTCACAATGGCGACGCAAGGCCGGCACAAACGTACACGTCCGTGAACCTGCGGCGAGGTCCACGGACGGTATGATGAAAATATCTTAAATGCCCTGGCCGAGATAGGTCTCCATGTTTGCGATGACCTTGTCTGTGAGCCTGCGGTATGCCTGGCGGGTGATGCCTGACGAAACACGCACGCAATTCATGTGGGGATGATCAAGGAAGCGTTGTCCGCCTGCGGCTCCTACCGTGTCGCAATAACAAATGTTGTCGCCGTCGAGCCAGCGGGCGAACGGTTCTTCGTCCCATGCGGGCGACAGGCCTGTATTGAAAAGTATCTTATGGCTGCCCAAACGCCTGAACTCTTCTTCATGCAACAGTACCGTGTTCTTATTCAGGCAGCAGAAAACGACATCGCTTTGTTCAAGCAAATCGCCAAGGGGAGTGAAACGGTAACCTTTGCTTTCGGCAGCGGGTTTCTTGCTACGGGCGAAATAGGCGATATCGGCTCCGAGGAACTTCATGGCGTCGGCTATCATTCCGCCTGACTTGCCAAGGCCTATCACTCCGACCTTGAGGCCGGTAATCTCGCTCGGACTGCCGAACCATGCAGGCCGGCCGAAGCCGTGCAGGCAACGCACAAGCTCGCTGATTACATATTCAATGACGCCTTCGTCGCCGTAATCGCGGATGCCGGTAACGACGATACCATGCTGATTGGCGTATTTTATATCGACATTGGCACTTTCAGGCGAATAGAGCGAACAGCACATGCCGACGTATCTGACATTCGTGCATTGCTCAAGAGTCTCTTTGGGCAGCGACGATGTAAAGCTCAACAATACGGCGTCGGCATCGCCTATGCGCCTGACTATCTCGTCAGACGATGAAGGTATGTCGTCGTACATGACAACACTCTCAGCAAGCCCCTCAAGGCGGGGACGAGCTTCAGGAACCATATTGACTGGTTCTATGGCCACCAGTTTCTTGAACTTGTCCATATATCTACGTATTTTTATATTTTAACCGGATTAATATTTAGTGCGTTTACGGTTGGCATCCTTATTGCCTGCGTTGCCTTTCTTATTATCGTTCAACCTGATGCAGTCGTCGCCTATCGTTATGAGACGGCGCTTGTACAGGTCGCCGACAGCCTTCTTGAAGTTCTTCTTACTTACCTGGAACTGACGGTAAATATCTTCGGCAGGACTCTTGTCGGTCAGCAGGCACACGCCGTTGTTGCTTTCAAGATATTCAAGAAGCACGTCGCCGAGACCTTTGGTCATGCGCCAGCCCGTAGGTTGCAGCATGACGTCTATCTTGCCGTCCTCGCGAACGATGTCGATATAGCCCTTCATGCGGTCGCCGGTATGTATGTCCTTGAATATCTGGTTGCCGTAAACGAGGCCGGGGAAACTGTTGTCTACGATAACCTTGAAGCCGAGGTCGGTCTTCTGCCACACCAACAGGTCGACTTCGTCGCCGTGGGCGTACGGCGGGAAGGTCGTATCCATGAAGTGCTCAACCTTGGCCGACGCAACGATGCGGTGGCTCTCGCTGTCTACATGGACGAAGACAATGTAGCGCTTGCCTTTCTCCATCTTCATCTTCTGCTCGCGGAACGGGCAGAAAAGGTCTTTCATCAGGCCCCAGTCGAGAAACGCGCCGTACTCGTTGACCCATGCGACTTCAAGATAGGCGAAATCGCCCACCTTGGCGTATGGCCGCTGGGTTGTGGCCACAAGCCTCTCCTCGTTGTCGAGATAGACAAAGACCTCAAGCTCGTCGCCCACCTTGCAGCCTTCAGGCACATAGCGTGCAGGCAAAAGGACTTCGCCTTCGTCGCCTCCGTCAAGATACATTCCGAAGTCGACCGACTTGACCACGGTCATCCTATTATAGTCACCCAATCTTATGAAATCCATACTTCTTTCTGTTTTAATGTTATTATGAAGCTGCCGGCATGTTACGGAATGTCACTCGCCGGACTCTGCCGGGGCGGTTTCGACAGTTGAATCAGAGGCGTCAGATGCCGCCTGTACGTCAGGTTCAAGCATGCCGTCCTTCATTGAAATAGTCCTGTCGGTTATCTTTGCCAGGCTCTCGTCGTGCGTAACGATGACGAAGGTCTGGCCTGTCTTGTCGCGCAGGTCGAAGAACAGCTGGTGAAGCTCGGCCTTGTTCCTGGAGTCGAGACTGCCCGAAGGTTCGTCGGCGAGTATGACGGCAGGCCTGTTGACAAGCGCGCGGGCAACGGCCACACGCTGCTTCTCGCCTCCCGAGAGTTCGTTGGGCTTGTGTCCGGCACGGTCGGCAAGCCCCATGAAGTCGAGAAGCTCCTTAGCACGCTTCTTGGCTTCGCTCTTCGACATGCCTGCTATGAAGGCAGGAATCATGATGTTCTCGATAGCCGTGAACTCGGGCAGGAGCTGGTGGAACTGGAAGACGAAGCCGATGCGCTTGTTGCGGAACTCGGACAGTTTCTTAGAGCTTAGCTTCCTTACGTCGGTACCGTCTATGATTATCTCGCCGCTGTCAGGCTTGTCGAGCGTGCCCATTATCTGGAGCAGCGTGGTCTTGCCTGCGCCGCTGGGGCCTACGATGCTAACCACTTCGCCTTTGTTGATGTGCAGGTCGATACCCTTAAGCACTTGCAGCGACCCGAAACTTTTGGTTATGCCTTTAATGTCTATCATTTTCGTATAATTATTTATTGCATGTCCGCAGTCATGCCGGCCTGCCCGCCAGTCGCGGCGCCAGTCACAAGCAAGCACCTTGCCCGGCTCCTACAGTCAGACACCGTCACGGCATCATGCAAATTTCTTTCTTATCCATGTAATAATCATGTCGTACGCACTGCGCTGCTCATGGCGCTGCGGTTCGGCCAATGTCATGGCACCGACAGGCTCGCCGTACTGGTCAGGGAAGATAATCATCAGGCTCTTGCCGGAAAAATACGTGGTGAGCTCCTCGGGCAGACGCTCGAGCGCCGACTTGTATGATATGGTGCCCTTACGGGCGGTTATAACGACAAACAGGTGGTCGTCGGCTACGCCGTCAGCAAGATTGGCAATGTCTATCCAGTGCGCCATGAAGGTGTATTCGGCACGCACGTTGGGATGGCGGTGCTGTATGTACTCGTTGATGAGCGAAAGCGTCTCGCGCTTTGCATGGAACTGTATGCGGCAGTCAAGATTCTCGGCTATGCGGGCGAGGCGCTCCATCCAGCGGTAGAAACCGGGCTCGAACTCGGCCCTGGACGGCACGGCTACCTGTATGCGCCTGAGCGTATTCAACGGGCGGAGGCAGCGCACAATGGTAATCTGGCGGCTAAGGCCGTTGAACAGGCCGGGTATGAACTCGCCCCAGAACTTCTTGGCTGAGTCTTCGCTCTTGTGCATGCCGATTATCATTTCAGATGCATTAAACTCCTTGAAGGCGTGCTTTATGCCGTTTATGATGTTGGTGGCTATCCTGACCTGGGTCTGCACTCCCACGCCTGCATAATTGGCTACCTTGGTAACACGTTCAAGCAAACGCCGCCCCTTCTCCTGGTACTGCAGGCGGTTGATGTCGTCGTAAACCACATTGAGCGCCACGACGCCGCGGTTGAGCATCCTGTTACGCATAAGTATGGCCAGTCCCATGAGCATCTCGGCGGTCTCGGAATGCTTCAGGTTTATCATTATCTTCTCGTCGTCGCTGGCCTCGTCCTCGGGCACGGCAGCCTGGTTCTCAAGCGCAATCCTCTTGGACGCAAGCTCGGTAGTGAACGAACTGAACACGCACGTTACGAGTATAAGTATCACGGTGCCGTTGAGCACGTCGTCGTTGAGAAGACGCTGGCCGCCGGGCGTTATCAGGTTGTAGCCAACCATTACCGCGGCAAGAGTGGCTCCGGCCTGCGCATTGCTGAGTCCGTAAATCATCTCGCGCTCTACTCCGCGCATGCCGAACAGCTTCTGCGTGAAAAGAGAGGCTATCCATTTGCTCGTAAGCGCTACAAGAATCATGACGGCTGCCACCTGGAGTGAGTCCCAACCGCCAAAAAGCAGCTTGACGTTAACAAGCATGCCCACGCCAATAAGGAAATAAGGTATGAATATGGCATTGCCCACGAACTCGAGGTGGGTCATCAGCGGCGACACGTTAGGCACGAAGCGGTTGAGCACAAGTCCCGTGAGGAAGGCGCCGAGGAGGCCTTCCATGCCTATAAGCTCCATGAGCCATGCGCCCAGGAACGTCATGGCAAGAACGAAGATGAACTGCGCCACATTGTCTTCATAACGATGGAAGAAGTGGCGTGCGATGCGCGGAAAGATGAAGAAGATGACGAAGAACACAACGGCAATCTTAAGGAAAAGCATCAGCCAGAAGCCTCCTGTAATGTCGCCCTTGAACAATCCGCCGATTATGGCAAGCACGAGCAGTGTCAGCGTATCGGTAATGGCAGTAGCGCCAACGGCTATGGTTACGCTGCGCTGGCGCGTAAGGCCGTAGCGCATTATTATGGGATAAGCAATGATGGTGTGCGAGGCGTACATGCTGGCAAGCAGGACCGACGTCATGACGCTGTACTCGAGCACGGCGCGGTTTATGAAAAAGCCCATGAGCATTGGGATGACGAAGGCCATAATGCCATGGGTTACAGTGCGCGCCTTGTTCTTCATGAAGTTGGCCATGTTCATCTCGAGTCCGGCAAGGAACATGATGTAGAACAGGCCGACATGGCCGAACAGGTCGAACGAGTCGTCCTTGGCAAGGACGTTAAGACCGTAAGGGCCTATTACGACTCCTGCCAGCACCATGCCGACAATGTGGGGAATGCGCAGCTTGCCCATCACTATCGGCGCGAACAATATTATGCACAACACAACGAAGAATATCATTGTGGGTGACGTTATGGGAAAATATTGTGATATGTCAGGCATAAATATTCATTTCGTTGCGTTTTTGTATGCAAAATTGCAAAAAAAAATCATCATTTTACAACAATTAGCTTAAAAGTTGTACTTTTGCAAGGAAAAAGGAAGATTTGATAGTAAACTTAAGCCAACGCAGAAGTAAGTGTAAGGCATAAGAGCCTCAAGGCGGACGACCGGGCGGGCGGTGCATGCAGCCCTACCGTCATGACGCAGACAGGCTTGCAGCAGGCATTACTTCAGCGCCTCTGCCTTGCGGGCCCGGCGCCCGTCCGGACAGAAGAGACATCTAACTAAAACATTATAAGAAAATGAATGTAGCAATCGTTGGTGCGAGCGGAGCCGTGGGACAAGAGTTTCTCAGGGTGCTCGCAGAGAGAGAGTTTCCGTTGGACAACCTGGTGTTGTTCGGTTCAAAACGTTCGGCAGGTACGAAATACACCTTCAAGGGCAAGGAGTATGAAGTGAAGCTGCTGCAACACAACGACGACTTCAAGGACATTGACATTGCCTTCACATCGGCGGGAGCCGGCACGTCGAAGGAGTTTGCCGAAGACATAACAAAGTATGGCGCGGTGATGATAGACAACTCGAGCGCCTTCCGCATGGACGACGACGTGCCCCTCGTGGTGCCCGAGTGCAACGCCGAGGATGCGCTCAACCGCCCGCGCGGCATAATAGCCAACCCCAACTGCACGACGATAATGATGGTCGTAGTGCTGCAGCCGCTCGAGAAGCTGAGCCACATACGACGCATACACATAGCCAGCTACCAGAGCGCAAGCGGAGCGGGAGCCGCCGCGATGGCCGAACTGCAGGAACAGTACCGCCAGCTCGTCAACGGCGAGGAGGTGACGGTAAGCAAGTTCCCCCACCAGCTGGCATACAACGTGATACCGCAGATTGACGTGTTCCAGCCTAACGGATACACGAAAGAGGAGATGAAGATGTTCAACGAAACGCGCAAGATAATGCACAGCGACGTGAAATGCTCGGCAATGTGCGTGAGGGTATCGTCGCTAAGGGCACACTCGGAGTCGGTATGGATTGAGACGGAACGCCCCATCAGCGTAGAGGAGGCACGCGCTGCCATAGCTGCGGCACCCGGCGTGACACTCGAGGACGACCCGGCAAACCTGGTATACCCCATGCCGCTCGACACGGCCGGCAAGGACGACATCTACGTAGGCCGCATACGCAAGGACCTGGCCGACGAGAACGGACTGACATTCTGGCTCAGCGGCGACCAGATACGCAAGGGCGCAGCCCTCAACGCAGTGCAGATAGCAGAATATCTTGTAAAGGTCGGGAACGTGAAATAAGACACATGCATAACCTGCTGGTTATCAGCATGTTTACAATATGCCACCTTTTACGAGCTAAAAGGTGGCATTTCTGCTCGTAAAAGGCAGCCTTTTGCAATGCGAAAGGCTGCCTTTTACACAACAGCCACACGGCAACCGGGGCACCATGCCACGGATACGGCAATGCAAAGGCCGCGGCACGCCGCCGCAAATGTAACCAATAGGTTTACATTCTGCTTAAAATCAGATTTAATTTAAAAATAAATCTAAAATTAGGTACAGGCATACATGCGATAATTAAAGAAATTTTGTTAACTTTGCATTTGTTCTTTTTTTATTCCCAGAGAAGCGTAAACATACATGCGACGTAAAAACTCATGGCCGCCAAAAGGCAAAAGGAAGGACTATCAGACAAAGACTAATTGAGAATGGACACGCACGTGAAAATCATTTCGACCACACTTGCATTGCTGGCGGGCATTGTAACCGCTTCGTGTGGTGGTGACAACGTGCCCGACGATACGAGAAGCGACAAAATGAAAGCGGCACTTACAGCCTTAGACGAATCATTGGCCGTAAATTCCCCGCATGCACCTGAAATGATAAGACACGGGCTGGAAAACGCTACCGACAGCCTGGACTACTACGACTGGCTGCTGAGACTCCTGCGGTACCGGGTGCTAAGAGGCGGACCTTACACAAGCTTCACACACTGGAGGCAGACATACGGATACCTGCTGAAACAGGAACAGACACCACGGGTCAACGGCATGATGGCATTCCTGTTCAACACACAGGGAAGCTACTACCAGAAACTGCACTACAAGCCCGAAAAGGCAATAAAGGCATTCGAAAACGCATACGAAAAGCTGATAGACAGCGACTGCAAGCACAAGATGCCTGACGTATGCGCCAACCTGGGCGACGCATACGTGTTTGCCAACGACATGCCCCACGCCGCCATGTGGTACAGGCGCGCCCTGTTCATAGCCGACTCGCTGCGACTGCCGGCCAAGGACGACGTAACACTGTACATGGGGCTTGGAAGGATTTACCTGAACCTGCAAGACTTCGACTCCGCACTGAACTGCTACAAGAGGGCGGACAAGAGCTTCTCGCTCATGTCGGTGAACATGCAGCTGTACTTCCTGACAAACTACGGCAACTACTACTATTATGCCAAAGACTACAAAAAAGCCGAAGCCGTGTTCCGCAGACAGAAAAAGCTGCTTGCCAAAAACGGCATGCAGGACAGCTATGAGATGTATATATGCGAACTTAACATGGCCGACGTACTGCTGAACCTCGGACAAACCGCCGAAGCCACACGCCTGCTAGACCGGGCCGACGCGTACTTCAACAAGATAGGCGACACCACAGCCATATACTACTGCAACACAATACGCATAGGGCTGGCGCTGAAAGAAGGCAACACGGCAAAAGCAAAGAGCATACTGGACAAGGAGACACCGCCTGCGACAATAGACTTCAACCTGGTGAACATACGCCACCGGTACCTGCTCGAGTATTTCGTAAGGAAAGGTGACTACAAGAAGGCTTACATCACACTCGAAGACAACGTAAGGCGCAACGACTCGCTGAAACACAACATTGCCAACATGAGGGCGTCTGAAATAATGATGCGCTACTCGCAGGACTCGCTCAGACTGCACGCCAAGTTGTTGCTGCAAGAGAAAGACGCACACATACACGCGGCTTACATGTGGCTGTACGTGGGCATACTGCTAATCGCCGTATTGGTACTGCTGTTGCTTTTCGGCATAACGTATTACAGGAAGCGCAGGTTGAAGATGTACATGCAACTGATGCACACGCAGCTCGCCAACGTACGTTCGCGCATATCGCCGCACTTCATATTCAACGTGCTGAACAACCGCATAGCAAACACCAACGGCTCAGACGCCGGGGAACTGATGACCCTCGTGAAGCTGATAAGGGCCAACCTCAACATGACGGGGAAATACTATGTGTCGCTCAAAGAGGAACTCGACTTCGTGGGATACTACATCAGCGTGGAACGCCATATCATAGGCGACGACTTCACATACGAGGTGAATGCACCGTCGGACGACGAACTGGCGGAGATAATGGTGCCGTCGATGTTCATACAAATACTCGTGGAAAACTCCATAAAACACGGACTGAAAAACCGCAAGGGCGCCAAACGGATCTGTGTGGACATAACAAAAGGGGAAACTGACTGCACAATAACCGTAACCGACAACGGCACGGGATTCGACATACGCAACAGCAACCCGTCGTCAACAAAAACAGGAATAAAGGTGATACGCAACACCATCAACATAATAAACCATGAAAACAAACGGAAAATAAGACTCGAAATAAAGAACATCGACGCCCCAGACGGTAGCGTGGCAGGATGCCAGGTGACGCTGGTGCTGCCGCTCGGGTTGAAAACCGTACATGACTTGAACGCAAAATAACACAAAAAACATGAACGCTATAATCGTAGACGATACCCCGACGGCGATAGATACACTTGCCGCAAAACTCGGGAAATACGGAGACATAACGCTTGCCGCAACAGCAACGAACGGCTCGGACGGCATAGAACTGGTGAAAAAGCACAAACCGGAACTGATATTCCTGGACATGGAACTGCCTGACATGACAGGCATAGACTTCCTTGAAACGCTGCAACAAGAACCAGACTACTGGTGCTACGTAGTAATATACACTGCCTACAACGACTACATGCTGCCCGCATTCAGAAACAGGGCTTTCGACTTCCTGCTGAAACCTATCGACGACAACGAACTCGACACTATAATGAACCGCTTTTACGCTGACAGGCGCAACAGCAACAAAAGCCGCAACGACGACGGCGCAGTGAAGCGCAACGGAGGGAAACTGCTGTTCTACACAAACACTGTCGACTTCCGCCTGGTGCAGATACGCGACATCTGCGTATTCCTATACGACCACGAGGCACGCGTATGGACCGTCATAGCGGCCGGATGCGACCGTCCGCTACGCCTGAAGCGTAATGTTACGAAAGAAACTCTCCTGAAAATTGACGACAGCTTCGTACAAGTAAGCCAGAAACACATCATCAACATAAACTATCTGCTCGAGGTCCGCGACAACGTATGCCGGTTCTATCCGCCGTTCGACAAGATAGACAACGTTACAGTAGGCCGCTTTTTCCGCCGTAAACTTATAAGCCGCTACAATTCGCTTTAAACGGATTAAAACCCCGGGAAACAATAAAAACAAAAAGTTAAGAATCCGGTTATCAGGCATTCCCAATCAACCGGATTCTTAACTTTTTTATTTGTAATCAAAATCAGAACCTGAAACCTACCCTGAAGAAGAAGTCTCCAGCCTTGCTGTCAATGTCCTTCATCATGTTGCAGAAGCCGAATTCATAACCAAGTTTGAACGACAAGAACTTCCAGCCTGCGGTCAAACCAGCCTGCCAACCTACGTCTACAGTGTTTGTTTCAAATACTTCAACGTCTCTTACCTCATTATCCTTGGCAACCATGAAAGCCAGATAAGGTCCTGTGAACAAACCGACATTAGCCTCGGAACCCTTCACGAAGTTCCAAGCTCCGTTTCCTTCAAGCTGTATGAAACCCGGGTCCCAACCGTCGCAGCCCTTGCTTGCATAGCTTACACCTGCCGACCAATCGAACGTATCGTCAATCGGTGCCGTATAAGTCACACCAATGTTCAATGCCTTGAACTCCGAATCAGCGTCGGTAATATTCGCAACATTGCCGCCCCACCAAATAGAAATATTCCTCTGAGCACTTGCGCCTACCGCAACTATTGCGAAAAGCGCCATCAACAAAATCTTCTTCATAATACAAATTAATTTAGGTTAATAAATAATTTAAAAAAGTATTTTTCGCAAAAATATGAATTTAATTCTGAACATCCAAATTTTATTGAATATTTTTAATGTTATAAGGCACAACCATTGCAATCTGTAATACATGTTTGTAATGCAAAATCAGACCACAATAAAGACGGCAAAATCAGCTGTGGGAAAGAAGCAAAACTGCTAAGACAGCTCATTTTTGCCGATTTTGCGCACACAGGATATTTCAATTATTTTTACATCAAAACAGCATATAACCAACTGAAAATCAATGAAATATAAAAATATTACACATTCTTAAAATGTTCAAAAATCAGAAAAAAGCTTGGTCTGTACACATTTTTTTCGTACCTTTGCAGCGGTAAAAAGATTAGAATAGTGAATCTTCGTTTGTTTTGAAAGCCACTATTCGACTAGGTTTAACAGGCATCCAGACCAGGTTTGGCATTTATTCCCAAGCATAAACCGCGCGTCGCGAACATCATCAACAGTCAACGTTCAGGTGCCATAAACAACATTTTATGGATAGAATATTAAAAAGAGTATTAGTATTATTATTTATTTTCACGGCTAGCTCATACGCTTATGCCGATGTAAACGGGGCAAGAAGCTCCACATTCGATTGGAATCCGGTGATGGACGCAATAATCGAAGTTGAAAGCGAAGGCGACCCGAGAGCTGTAAGCGGAAACTCGTGCGGCGCAATGCAGATAACACCGATATTGGTAAAAGAGTGCAACAACATTCTGAAAAAGCTGAAAAGCAAGAAAAGATTTAAACTGTCCGACCGCTTCAACGTGGCAAAATCGAAAGAGATGTTCATATTGATACAGTCACAGTATAATCCGCAAAACAACGTGGAAAAAGCCATACGCTCATGGAACGGCGGACCGAAATACAGCGTGCGAGGTACGCAAAAGTATTATAACAAGGTAATGAAACTGCTTAAATAAGGCAGTAAGAACAACAAGCAGACAAGCATTCGTACGTCATCGAAGACAACGACAGCTTGTCTGTTTTTTTATATACACAATGCCTGCATGTGAAAAGGATAAAAGTAACACTTCTTTAAATGGCATAAAAGAATAAAAATTAAAAAGATTGAAATAATTTCCTAACAACAGGCTGACATTCAAAGCCGTGGCATTATCTTTGCACAAGAAATAACTAAAACGTTAAAACATTATCAACATGACAACAGGAATCATTATTTTAGTAATTGTTGTGCTACTCGTAATATGGGGAGTAAGCCTGTACAACAACCTGGTAAAACTCAGGAACAACCGCGAAAACGCTTTCGCGAACATCGACGTGCAGCTAAAGCAGCGCCACGATCTCGTTCCGCAGCTTGTATCCACAGTAAAAGGATATGCCACACACGAGCGTGAAGTGCTGCAACGTGTAACCGAGGCACGTACCGCCGCTATGGGGGCAACTGGCATCAACGACAAGATTAATGCAGAAAACGCCCTGACAAGCGCTTTGGCGGGTCTGAAAGTATCGCTCGAGGCTTATCCTGACCTCAAGGCGAACCAGAACTTCATGCACCTGCAGACCGAACTGTCAGACCTTGAGAACAAGCTGGCCGCAGCACGCCGTTTCTTCAACTCCACGACACGCGAGCTTAACAATGCCGTCGAGACGTTCCCTTCAAACATATTCGCCAAGATGTTCAAGTTCGGCAAAGAGCCCATGTTCGAGGTTCCGCAGGAAGAACGCGCAACATACGACAAGGCCCCTGAAATAAAATTCTAACTGAGAGCTGATTATGAGATATGTAGGAATGCACACCCAAATAAGGCGCAACAACATGCTTACGACCATGTTGCTGCTCCTGTTTCCAGTAATCATACTCGGCATGGTATGGGTGTTCCTGGCATTGGTAAACTACCTCGGCAACGGCTATTACGACCAGTACGGCAACATAGTACGCCATCTCGACTCCGCCACGGTCAACTATTACTTCATGAACGCCCTGCCGTGGGTAATAGGCGGTGTCGGCATCTGGTTCGCAATAGCATATTTCTCGAACACGGCAATGGTGCGCGCTGCCACCGGGGCACGCCCCGTCACGCGCAAGGAGAACCCTAAGATATACAACATTGTCGAAAACCTGTGCATAGCCTGCAACATGGACATGCCCAAAATCAACATCGTCGACGACCCGCAGCTCAATGCCTTCGCCAGCGGAATAGACAAGAAGAGCTATACCGTAACACTGACCACAGGCATAATAAACCGTCTGAACGACGACGAGCTGGCAGGAGTGATAGGCCACGAGCTTACGCACATACGCAACCACGACACACGTCTGCTGATTACAAGCGTAATTTTCGTCGGCATAGTTTCAACGATAATGAGCATCGTGGTACAGATGATGTACAACGCTTTCTGGTTCGGCGGCATGAGCAGCCGCAGCAACGACGACGAGGATAACCGCGGAAACGGTATTTCAATGATTGCCGTTTTCGTAATAGGAGCCTTGTGTTGCGCCATAGCTTACGTGTTCACGCTGCTCACGCGCTTTGCCATATCGCGTAAACGCGAGTACATGGCCGATGCAGGCGGCGCCGAACTGTGCGGCAACCCGCTGGCACTGGCATCGGCGTTGCGCAAGATTTCGGGCGACCCCGGCCTTGACAACGTCAAGCGCGACGACATAGCGCAGCTGTTCATCATCCATCCGCAGCATTTCGCACCAGGCATGATGAACTTCTTCAGCTCGCTGTTCAGCACGCACCCAGACACAAGGAAGAGAATAGAGATACTTGAACAATTCTGATACTTGAATATATCCGAGCCGCAACATGACACATGTTTGCGGCCCGGCTTGTTTTAATAAAATTCAATATTTCCGCCTCCCTGTCATTACCACAAAGCAAGCCAGGGTCGGCTATATGGCAAAAAATAAAGCGATGGCCTTCACAGGCAACCGCTCTATATCTTCAATAGGTATTAGTTTTTTAAGGTAAAAAGATTGTTTTCAGGATAACAGTTGCAAATATAGCCACTTTTTTTTATACAACCAAACAAAATTAAAGATTTATTTTGACATCAAAGATGTGTGCCCACACAAGCAGAAATCTTAACATTGCTTAACGATAACGGTTCCCAATAACCTATAAAACGCAAGTAAGTTTCAGATTGATACTTCCCTTCATATCAAATTTTTACTGATAATATTTGTTTTTATGCACGAAACGTCGTAACTTTGGCGTATGGAAAAGTATAAATCACGTTTGACGAAACTATTTTTTACAATCTGTGTACTTTTGTTTCAAAGTATAACAGCTTATTCAGACAATTTACCCAAACGCGAATTCAGGGGAGCTTGGATTCAGTGTGTAAACGGCCAGTTCCTCGGCATGGGCACTCAAAAAATGCAAGCTACGCTCACCTACCAGCTCGACAAGTTGAAGCAATACGGCGTTAACGCCATCATATTCCAGGTAAGGCCTGAGTGTGACGCATTGTATGAAAGCGAACTGGAACCGTGGAGCCGTTTCCTTACAGGCAGGCAGGGGCAGGCCCCAGCGCCGTACTGGGACCCGCTGGCGTGGATGATAGAGCAGTGCCATAAGCGCGGCATGGAGCTCCACGCGTGGATTAACCCGTACCGTGCGAAGACCAAGACTACCACGGCCCTGTCAAGAAACCACATTGCCATACAGCATCCCGAGGCAGTGTTCCCGTATGACGGGCAGCTGATACTTAACCCCGGAATACCTGAAAACCGCGATTATATATGTATGGTCGTGGCCGACATCGTGTCACGATACGACGTCGACGGACTACACATAGACGACTACTTCTACCCCTACCCCGCTCCAGGACAGAGCATCCCTGACGACAAAGAGTTCGAGGCATACAACAATGGCATTAAAGACCGCGGCGACTGGCGACGCTACAACGTCAACATGTTCATGAAACAGCTGCATGAGACGATACACAAGATAAAGCCCTGGGTCAAGTTCGGCGTGTCGCCGTTCGGCATTTACAGGAACAAGAAAAGCGACCCGGTAATAGGCAGCGCCACCAACGGCCTGCAAAACTACGACGACCTGTACGCCGACGTGCTGATGTGGGTCAACAACGGATGGGTGGACTACTGCGTGCCGCAAATCTACTGGCAGATAGGACACAAGGCCGCCGACTACGAGACGCTCATAAAGTGGTGGGACAAGTATGCCGGCAAACGCCACCTGTACATCGGCGAGGACGTTGAGCGTACGGCTAAATACCCCGACCTGAACAACAGGAGCATAAACCAGCTGCCGGCGAAGCGCAGGCTGCACGACCGGATGAGGAACGTGAACGGCACCGTGCTGTGGTATGCCAAGGCAGTTGTCGACAACGTAGGCAACTATGGCTCGCTGTTGGAAAAAGTGTACTGGAAGCATCCGGCGTTTGCGCCGGTGATGCCTTACATCGACGGCAAGGCGCCCAAGAAGGTAAGGAAGGTAAAACTGATAGACATGGGCGACAAGCTCGTACTGTTCTGGAAAGCCCCGAAAGGCAGCAACTGGAAGAGCAAGGCGGTAAAATATGCCGTGTACAAATTTGCGAGAAACGAGAAAGTGGACATCAACGACCCGTCTAAGATAGTCGCCGTAACCACTGACGAGTTCTACGAGATACCGAGAAAGGACATCCTGCCGGGAACCAAGGTGCAATATGCCATAACGGCCTTCGACCGTATGAGCAACGAGAGTAAACCGCAGAAAAAAACAATAAAATACTAAAGCCATACATACTATGAAAGCGAACGACGCCACCATTACACAAATCGAGCGGTTCATAAGGAAAATCGCCCAAAAGTTCACGTCTGAAGAAGAGCCTACAATAATGACAGACATCCACCTGAGCATATCACAGGACACTGGCGAGCTGCTGGCCTTCGACGATAACGACAACGAGATAACGCGCTGCGTGGTAAGCGACTGGATAGACTACAAGGAGCCTGACTTTTACGACACGGCTGCCGAAGCCATCAGAAGCGTAATCGAAAGACTGCACGACCAGGTGGACAACCTGTGCATACTCAAGCCGTACAGCTTCGTGCTCGAGGACGACGAGCGCGAACACGTATCCGAGCTGTACCTTGTAGACAGCGACATAAAAATCATCGGAGGCGACCTCATGAAAGGCCTTGACGAGGATTTGGACAGGTTCCTCAACGAGCTGATGAAGTAACACCACCCTGCCGTGCCCGGTGCCTGCACGCAGCGGGAAAACAGGCATTACGCAAAAGGTGGCCTTTCGCATCGTGAAAGGCCACCTTTTGCGTGATAACAGGTAACCTTTTACAAGGCAAAAGGTTACCTTTTGTTTTCAGCGTCAAAGTTTCTCCTTAATGAATCCGCGGCGGTAAGCGTAAAGGAGTTTCTCGAGTTCCTCGACCTGTCGTTTCAGTTCACGGCCTATGTCAGTGTCGGCCACCAGCATGCGGTGGACAGACATTTCAACAATCTGCGTCGTACTCTTAATGTCCGAGCCGCGCAGTATGGCGTCCTCCGTGCTCGTAAACGGATCGTGCTGCACGAGCTGGAAACCGCGGCTGTGGTAAACAAGCGTGTATCCGGCAATTCCTGTCTCCTTATGGTATGCCTGCGAGAAGCCGCCGTCGATAACCATCAGCTTGCCGTTGGCCTTTATCGGATTCTCACCGCTCACCACATGCACGGGCACATGGCCGTTTATTATGTGGCGCATACGCCCGGTCACGCCGTATGCGTCAAGTATGTTGTCGCACACCTTCTCGTCGTCGCGCAACTTAAAGTAGTTGCCTTTCTCCTCCTTGTACGTTTCCTTGTCCTTAAGGAAATAACGCTCGAAGGTAGCCATCTTGGACTTGTCGAAGAGTACGGAGTCGCGGCCGCACCAGAGATACAGAAAGTAATCTATCGCAAAGTTCTTGTAATTAGATTCCGTGTCGTTCTGGAATGCGCTGCGTACCACACGGTCGATGCGGTTCATCAGTTCGCGTCCGCTGAACTTCAGTCCCTTGTACAGCTCTACTTCCTTAAGGCTGCCGTCAGGATTCAGAGGCACTGACGCATGGAACAGGAGGTTGTCGTTGATTATTGTGTAAAGCGAGCCGTGAGTCAACATCAGGCGTATGTGCTTGTGCAGCTTCTCGTTGACAGTGAACGAATGTGTCAACTTGTCGATAAGCGCCTGTTCCTCTGGCGTCAGCTTGCAAGGGTCGGCAGGCGAAACAGTCGGGAAGCAGCAGCTTTTCATCGCATATTCCTTACCGTCTATTACGCATACGCCCCTGTCATAGTCAATTTTGTTCAGCAGTATCCTGTCTTGCATGTTCCACTCCGGGTGGCGGTTTATTATGGCAGCCTCAACCTTGAACTGGATCATGGTTATCGCCTTGTGCATCTGGGCCGTCAGCCTGCGTGTCTTGTCGTCAATCTCGCCGCTGCCGCCGTTTGTCTTGGGCACGAACTCCTCGCATGGGTCGTTGCCGTAATGCTCCATGGCAAACGTAGCCAGCGGTATCAGGTTTATGCCGTATCCCTCCTCAAGCGTAACAAGGTTGGCATAGCGCAACGACAGGCGGATGACGTTGCACACGCAGGCGGCGTTGCCCGCGCAGGCACCCATCCACAGTATGTCGTGGTTGCCCCACTGTATGTCCCAGTTGTGGTATGTACCGAGCGTGTCCATTATGTCGTGCGCGCCGGGACCACGGTCGTAAACGTCGCCAAGTATGTGTAGAAGGTCAATGACAAGCCTTTGTATCACATGCGAGATGGCGATAATGAAGTCGTCGGCACGTCCGGTGCTGATGATGGTCTCGATAATAACATTAACGTACGCCGCCTTGTCCACGTCGTCGGGGCGTTCGTGCAGGAGTTCCTGTATGATGTACGAAAAGTCTTTAGGCAAAGACTTCCTGACCTTAGAGCGCGTATACTTGCTCGACACGTCACGGCATACACGTACAAGCTGGTGTATGGTGATATGGTACCAGTCGTCAAGGTCTGTCTCGTTAGCCTTTACAAGCTCGAGCTTTTCCTCGGGGTAATAGATGAGAGTGCAGAGTTCTTTCTTCTCCGCCTCGCGCAGCTCGTTGCCGAAGATGTCGTTCACCTTTCTCTTGATATTACCGGACGCGTTCCTAAGCACATGCTGGAACGACTTGTACTCGCCGTGCAAATCAGCAAGGAAATGTTCGGTACCCTTGGGTAGGTTGAGAATGGCCTGCAAGTTGATAATCTCGGTACTCGCGTCGGCAATTGTAGGGAACGAATCCGCCAGTAGCCGCAAAAAACGAATGTCGTTTTCAATGTCTTTAGAAGTTGTTTTCATTGTATTTCTGATTTAAAAAGTTTTTCCCTCAATTTCATTGTCCCCTTGTCGTCCAGCGGGTCGGCAAACATGAACCCTTGTCCCAGCCCGTAGCGCTCCTCCATTATCTTAAACAGCCGCGCTGCATCTTTCGCCAGTCCGAGTCCGCGTATCTTGCCGTACACCAGGTCTTCGTCGTAATCTTCAAACCTTAACTTCCTATACAAACGCACGAAATCCGAACGGTGTGCGTACCCGTATCTTATTTTCAGCAACAGTCCGACCAACTCCACGCAGACTCCGCGTTCCAACTGTGGAATCGACTTGTCGGACATAAGCCTTGCAATCTTTGCATCCGATGAAACATCTTTCGGTTTTCCGCCAGCATCACAAGCACGCAGCGCAAAACGGTCCAGCGTGCCTGCCGCCACGGCAGGTATCGGCATGCCTGCCTGCCGCAAACCTTCATAAACATTCTCGGATATGTTTTCGTCATAAGAGTGGATTAATATCCTGCGCCATGACTTGCCGTCAATCGAGCGCAATAGTGAAATATCGCCATCAGAAATTGTCACACGGCCATTATCCGACAGGCTTATGCCCAACAACAGGTCTTCAACCTTGCGTTCGTCGTCAGACATCTGGTTGAACGGAGCACTGTCGGCAACCTTCTGGTATAACGCAAGCAGGCTGCCGGCCATGGCTTCCGCTGATGTACCAGCGGTAATATTAAACGGACAGATGGTAACCGTCCTTGTGTTTATTGGGTGCGAAGCCTTGACTGAAGGATGCCAGCCGAAATACTCAAAACGGGCCTGCTCCTGCTGCGTGATGAAATGCAAGGCTCCAGCATCTTTCAACATGCGGCGTTGGAACATTACCGACATGGGCAACTTGCCCGTCCAGTAATGCCTCTTAACATGCCAGCTTTCAAGCCTGCGGTCGACAGTCAGCACGGTAGGCACCTTAAGCCTGGCGCACTCCCTGAACAAAACTCCTGCCACATGATTCCAACAAGCATGTATGTGGACTACGTCCGGACGCATTGCGGTCAGCAAACGCCTTAACCGCCGACGTCCCCGCCCTATGACAACCGCCGAAGCAAGACATTCCTTTATCTCAATCCCGTCTAACGACACCTTGCCGGCATTACAGGTAAGGACGGTAACATCCGCCTTCCCTGACATGCTGGCAAGCAACGCCACCTTATAGCTCAGAAGCGGCGAACGCTCCACGGCCTCCAGATTCGGGATGAAATGCAGAACCTTCATATTTGTCATAGCCTACGACTTATGGCTTGTAAACTCATACTTGTCAGTAAACCTGTAAGATATTGCATATCTCAGATTATGCCAGACTAAACGCAGCTCGAACGGGAAAACCTTCCACAACGGAACGTTCTCCCCGAACAGGCGCATGGCGCGCCTTGCGTTTAACAGTCTGACTACAACGGGCAAAAACAAGGCAACGGCAGAGAAAGGCAGCATCAGCCACATCTGGGTCAACACCGCATAAACAGCCGAGCCGGCTCCGGCAACCAGACCGGCATACAGCGACAACATGTCGAGGTTAAACGCAAGACGGTGACTGAAACTTCTATCCAAATGCCGGCGCGTCTCCCGGTAAAAAAGATTCACACTATGCCATTCCTTACGTGTTGGGACACGGTCCTCGACACGCCCTTCACAGCTCGTTTCTACAGCTGCATTGCCATGTCCGGCATACTTGTTTACAAGGAAGCCGTATTCCCCCCTAAGGTATTTAAGGTTTCCCTGGAATCCGTTTCCTGCCATAAATACGTCCTTTCTAAACATTATATTATTTCCGGCCATGCCATATGCAGCACCGTTGCACGCTTCACGGAAATTGGAATACTCGCAATGGAAACGGTAAAACACCTTGAAAAGCCCGGCTTCGTGAATATAGTTGCTGTACCCCATAACGATGTCGGTCCCTTCGTCCAATCTTGATGCCATGACGCTTATCCACTTGTCCGATACCGGCCGGCAAGTAGCGTCGGTCAACAGAATCAATTCGTTCTTGGCCGCTTTCACGCCAAGGGTTATGGCTAGTTTGCGCCTGCTCATATAGCGGGAAGAATCGGGGACGAAAGTAGTGTAAAGGTTAGGGCGTTTACCGTACGCCTTCAGGAAATCGCCGGTTCCGTCTTCGTCTTTATCCACCACGACAATAACCTCGTAACCCGGTTCGTAATCCTGCGACAACAACGAGTCGAGGTTGGCTCTCAAATCTTCAGCGTTATTGTCTGCAACAACTATCACAGACACCGGACGACACGGCGTTGCAGGCCCTGATGGTCCGTCACCACCGGCACGTACTTTCCTGAAGAACGTGTCGAGAAACGATGACAGCAACGCCAACACCACCAAAACCGCACAAATTACAATAGTTACAGTGTCAAAAATCATAATATCGTCATTTTATGTTCGCTGACGTTTTTTCCACACGATGTGCAATAATAACAAGACTACTGCAAATCCTCGGCAATATAGCCTTTGGGCAGGGGCCGGCAATTGTACTGTGAAGCCATAATCTCGCCGTATGCACCGGCCGAACGTATTGCAATAAGGTCGCCGCGGTGGCATCCGTTAATGTCTACCGCCTTGGCAAAGACATCGCTCGACTCGCATATCGGACCTACTACGTCGTAAGTCGTCATTGGCTCGTCGCTCGAGATGTTCTCTATCTTATGGTAAGCCTGGTAAAGAGCCGGGCGTATGAGGTCTGTCATTCCTGCGTCGATGATGGCAAACTTCTTTACCGCACCCTGCTTCACATACAGCACTCTCGATATCAACGAACCGCACTGGCCTACGACAGAGCGTCCCAGCTCGAAATGCAACATCTGCCCCTTGCGCAGCCTAAGATGGCGCGCATAAGTCTCGAAGTACGACTTGAAATCGGGTACTGGCACCTTGTTGGGATGGGTATAGTCGATGCCCAGACCGCCGCCGACGTTTATGTGCTTCACCGTTATGTGGTGGCTCTCAAGCTGGCTCTGCAAATCGTTTATGCGGTTGCACAATGCAACGAAGTCGCCCATGTCCAAAATCTGCGAGCCTATGTGGAAATGCAGTCCTATAAACTCGACATTGTCCATACTTCCGGCCTTTTCAATGATGCCCTCCATGTCCTCCATGGCAATGCCGAACTTGTTTTCCGCAAGGCCTGTCGTAATGTTGGCATGTGTATGTGCTCCGACGTTAGGATTTATGCGGAAAGCCACACGGGCTACTTTCCCCTTCCGTCCTGCCAGTTCGTTAATGACGTCGAGCTCGGGAACGCTCTCCACGTTGAAACAGAATATGTCTTTATCCAGCGCGTAATTTATCTCCCTGTCGCTCTTGCCCACCCCGGCAAAGACAATCTTTCCCGGCATGAAGCCCGCGTTTACCGAAGCCATTATCTCGCCGCCGCTCACGCAGTCGGCTCCGAGTCCGGCCTGGCATATTACATTCAGAATCTTGGGGTTGGCATTTGCCTTAACGGCATAATGCACGCAGAACCCCTCATACTTGCCCGCTTCGCGGTTTATAGTACGCAAAGTGTCACGCAGCAGCGTCGTATCATAATAATAAAACGGAGTTTCTGTATCTTTAAACTTGTCTAAAGGAAAAACACCCTTCATTTTTTCAGTATCTTATTATTATTTGTCATTGAACAACGTATCGCTCAAAGCTTGCAGCGCGCGCTTCTTGTCGCATTCACGCACAAGGAACGAAATGTTGTAATTGCTGCCTCCGTAAGAAATCATCCTCACCGGAATGTTCTTCATTGCATCGGTAGCCAGAGTCTCAAAGCCGACATTGCTCCAGTCAAGGTCGCCTACAACACATATTATGCACATGTCCTTGTCTACCGTAACGGTGCCGTACTTCTTCAATTCGGCTACGATATCGTTAAGGTGCGAGTCGTTGTCTATACTCATCGAAACGCCCACCTCGCTGGTTGTAATCATGTCAATCGGCGTCTGGTAGCTCTCGAATATCTCGAACACCTTGCGCAAGAAGCCTGTCGCCAGCAGCATGCGGCTGCTCTTTATCTTGATAGCCGTAATGTTGTCCTTGGCCGCAACAGCCTTTATCTTGCCCTGAACCAGTTCATTATTAATTATCGTTCCAGGCGACGACGGGTCCATAGTGTTAAGCAGGCGCACCGGTATGCCGGCAAACTTGGCTGGCTGCACGCACGTAGGGTGCAATATCTTGGCACCGAAATAAGCCAACTCGGCAGCCTCCTCGAAGTTCAACTGGCGTACGGCCTCAGTCTCGTCGACCACGCGCGGGTCGTTGTTGTGCATGCCGTCGATGTCCGTCCATATCTGTATTTCCTCAGCGTCGACTGCCGCTCCGAGCAAAGACGCCGTATAGTCGCTGCCTCCGCGCTGAAGGTTGTCTATCTCGCCGTAGGCGTTGCGGCAGATAAAGCCCTGCGTGATGTACACCTGGTTTCCGGGATTCTGCTCCAAAGCCTTTGCCAGCTTGTCCTTGATGTAGCCGAGGTCGGGCTCCGAGTTCTTGTCGGTGCGCATGAAGTCAAGCGCTGAAAGCAGCACGGCCTTTACTCCGCACTCCTTAAGATAATTGACAACCATGTTGGTGCTCATTATCTCGCCCTGCGCCACGATGCTCTTCTCCTCGAAACTCGTGAAGAGGTCTTTGGTGAACGAGCGGAGATAGTCGAACTCGCCACGCAGGAACTTGCGTGTGTCGTTCTTCCACTTCTCGGTCGAGTACAGGTTGTCTACATGCTGCATGTATTTCTTTTCGAGGCGGTTTATTTCGTCATTTGCACCCTCCGGATTCTTCCTGTACAGATAATCGGATATTTCTATCAAGGAGTTAGTCGTGCCCGACATGGCTGAAAGGACAACCAATACGGGCTCGCCGCTACTCGTTATCAACGAAGAAACATGCTGCATACGCTCGGGCGAACCAACCGACGTACCTCCAAACTTCATTACTTTCATAACCTTTATACTTTTTATTTTATTATATTCAACATAAAACATACGCCGGACGTACGACCGCCCGCACGTGAACTACTACTCTCCGGCAAGCGCCAACCTGTTGTACTGGTTTGTCACGTCGTTCAACCTGCCGTCCTTGCACTGGTAGACAATGCCCTGGTACTTGTCAAGCATGGGTATGTTGTGTGTCGACATCACGACCGCCGTACCAGTAAGGCTGACCTGCTTGAGCAGGCTGATTATATTGTCGGCAGTCTCGGGGTCAAGGTTTCCCGTAGGCTCGTCGGCTATTATCACCTTCGGCTTGTTGAGTATCGAACGGGCGATGGCCACGCGCTGCTGCTCGCCGCCCGACAGCTCGTAAGGCATGCTTGCCTTCTTGTCCTGCATGCCCACGGCCTCGAGCACTTCGTCAATGCGCTCGTCCATATCCTTCTTGTTCTTCCAGCCTGTAGCCTTCAACACAAAGCGCAGGTTGTTGTACACGCTGCGGTCGTGGAGCAACTGGAAATCCTGGAATATTATGCCGAGTTCCTTGCGCAAGGCGGGCACTTCCTTACGTTTCATCTTCAGCAGGTTGCGCTCCAGGATAACGGCCTCGTCGCCTTCGTCTATGTCAAGTTCGCAGTAGAGCGTTTTGAGCAAGCTGCTCTTACCCGAACCTACATGCCCTATTATGTAGACAAACTCGCCTTCGTCCACATGGAAATCGACACCGCCCAGCACGAGCTTGTCTCCCTGGTAAATATTTACGTTTTTATATTCTATGAACATATTTATTCCTCGCTTTTATATTCTCAATGTTTAGCCAGCCCGGCCGTGCAATCATGCACATTCCGTTTGCAAAATTACTAAATTAGTTTTTGATTAACGACAATTAAATACGATAAAATAAGCATTTGACACAAAATGTCACAAACCCGATAATATTTGCCACAGTCCACATCAAACTGACACACGCCGCCGCACCTGAAGACGCGTTTGTAACGATTTGCCAGAATATCACAACGGAAGCTGAACGGGGCAAACAGCGTCATATTGTCATTCAGGAAACTTCCGTCTGAATTGGCAAAACAGAAAAGAACGGACACCACCGGCTACTGTCCGCATGCGCAAAATAGCCCCGATTGGGTATAAAAACACGGCAAAGAAGTGGACAAAACGGGCTTTTCACGCTACAAAAGACGGCTGAAAGTAACCTGAAAGACGCTTGTTTAGCATCCGAAAAGCCATTGATTGCGGTGCAAAAGGATACCTTTCAGCACGACAAAGCCTTGTAAACGCCACCCGGAATTGCACAGGCGGGCGTCTATCGGCAATATATCACTGAAGCACAAGGCGTTACGCTTGCACACGTTTTCCTGCGTTTTTCCGCACCACTTGATTTTTATTTCACGGCAAACGCCTTCCAGGAGCGTCAGGAAAAATCAACATGTAAGCAAATCACCGCAATTAACATGATTATGGCACACGGCCGTACATAATTGTACCCATGCAAGTTTAACAATCATCAACACCTCTTACTAATTATCGGCGATGCACAGGGAATGCCGGAATCAAATTGACAGATTCATACATTCACGCACAATTAATTTGGATTTCTCAAAATAAAATCGTAATATTGCAAACAGAAAGGGTTGCCAGCAGCTGTAATATTTAAGATTGGGCTGTGAATTTTGGCAGCTTGGAATAGTGCCATGCCGCTAAGCGGAACAAACGGACCGCAAGACGAAAAAACTGAAACAATACATCGCAACCTAATCTGGCAAGACATACCAGAAAGGGTTTGACACATACAAGCGCAGGCAAGTCCGCAAGGGTGAACGACCGACGCGAGGGATGTGCAGGACAAACACTCTGACGGCAAACGCCAAGACTGACAACTAGTAACAGATATACTTTAACCGGAATAATATGAAAGCATTAATAACTACAATCATCAGCCTGTCAATGTGCCTTACTACGGCTCTTGCACAAAACAAGGCCGTGGAAGCACTTAACACCATGCCTAAAGAGCTGCTGCCATACATCAACGACAGCCAACTGCAAGAAATGGGCAAATTCACGATAGACAACGACACGGTAAAGGTGAAGAACGAACTGAACGGTACAAGCACCGTCACTACGATAAACGACGACTTTGCCAAGCTAGACCTAAGCAACAGTGCGCTTATGCTGATAAAACTGTTGCCCCTGAACGACAGCACGCAGATAATATGCCTCGTCAGGACAATCAAGATACCGTTGCCCGAGAGCAGCGTAAGTTTCTATACCACCGACTGGAAACGCATCAGGTCGAGGTTCGGACTGCCCGACACGCGCAACGCAGGCGCCATGCTCTACGACATGACGCAGAAACCTGACACCATGAGCGTGGACAGGTTCAACGAGCTGCGTGACTATTTGGACCCCGTCACCATAAGTGCGGACATACCTGAAGGGGGCGACATCATCACATTCAAGATAAACGTGCCGTTCACTACAAAAGAAGAAAAAAGTAAGGTTGAAGCCATAATTAGGCAAAAATCTTTTAAATGGGACGGCAAAAGTTTTAAAACTTGTTAGAAAATAGATTTTTCCATGAGAATATTTTGCAAATATGGAATTAATCCGTAATTTTGCATCGTGTTTTTCATGGTATTAGATTATTAAGGTTAATAAAAAGATTGGTTGTCGTGAGACAATCAATTTTTGTTTTATATAGGTTCATCCATTCTGCTACATAAAACTGAATGGTGAACCTATATGATTTATTTGGGACATTAAAACGGACGAATAACATAACAGAAGCGCCCGCAAGGAGATTAAGGTTAATACTCCTTGCGGGCGCAGGCATATCATGCCACGCATTTGCGGGCATACTTACATCAGGCCATGGCCACGGTAAGTCCGGCCATGACGATGCTTACCATCGACATAAGTTTTATAAGGATGTTGAGCGACGGACCCGACGTGTCCTTGAAGGGGTCGCCCACAGTGTCGCCTACGATGGCTGCCTTGTGGCACGCCGAGCCTTTACCGCCGAAATTGCCCTCCTCTATCATCTTCTTGGCATTGTCCCACGCACCACCTGAATTGGCCATGAACACGGCAAGGGTGAAACCTGTCGACATGCCGCCGACAAGGAGACCGAGCACGCCTGCCACGCCAAGGATGACGCCGACGACAATGGGTATTGCTATTGCAAGGAGCGAGGGAAGTATCATTTCGCGAAGTGCCGAGCGCGTCGAAATCCTGATACAGCGGTCGTAATCGGGAGTGGCTTCGCCTTGAAGTATGCCTTTAATCTCACGGAACTGGCGGCGTACTTCCTCAACCATTGCGCCTGCGGCACGTCCTACGGCTCCCATGGTGATGCCGCTGAACATGAACGCGGCCATCGCTCCTATGAAAACACCGACAAGCACGTTGGGATTCATCAGATTAACCTGGAAGAAGTCTATCATGTCGAGCAGGCCGGCGTCTGCCGGATTAAACGTATTGCCAAGATTGTCGACAAACGTGGCACCTTCGTTGACGGCCCTTACCATGTTGATTTTTATCTCTTCAATGTACGAAGCAAGAAGAGCCAAGGCCGTAAGTGCTGCACTGCCTATGGCGAAACCCTTGCCCGTGGCCGCCGTTGTGTTGCCAAGCGCGTCAAGTGCGTCGGTACGTTTGCGAACTTCCGGGTCGAGACCGCTCATCTCGGCATTGCCTCCGGCGTTGTCGGCAATCGGGCCGTATGCGTCGGTGGCAAGCGTTATGCCAAGAGTCGAAAGCATGCCCACTGCGGCGATGCCTATGCCGTAAAGTCCCCTTGAAATGCTCCCTGAACTCATCGACATGTCAAAGCCGTTGGCGCAAAGGTAACTTGCCATTATGGCAACCGAAATGGTAACGACCGGCACCATTGTAGAAATCATGCCGGTGCCTATGCCTTTTATTATGACTGTGGCCGAGCCGGTCTGAGAAGACTTGGCTATGCTCTTTGTCGGCTTATAACTCTGGCTGGTGTAATACTCGGTCGCAGAGCCTATTATCACGCCTGCGGCAAGTCCGCAGACAACTGAGAACGACACGCCAATCCAATTTTCAATGTTCAGCAGGTACAGGATGACAAACGTTGCGACAGCAATCAAGCACGCCGAAACATTTGTTCCGAGATTAAGCGAATGGAGCAAATCCCTCATTGTAGCGCCCTCTTTTGTACGCACAAGGAATATTCCGCCAATCGAAAGGAAGATGCCTACGGCTGCAATAAGCATCGGTGCGATGACGGCCTTCAGCTGCATGTCGCCATTAAGGGCGAAGGCGGTTGCTCCGAGCGCGGCCGTACTGAGTATGCTTCCGCAATAACTCTCATACAGGTCGGCACCCATGCCGGCCACGTCGCCCACGTTGTCGCCCACATTATCGGCGATTGTAGCAGGATTACGCGGGTCGTCTTCGGGAATGTCGGCCTCAACCTTGCCTACAAGGTCGGCTCCAACGTCGGCAGCCTTGGTGTAAATGCCGCCTCCGACGCGGGCGAACAGCGCCTGTGTTGACGCTCCCATGCCGAAAGTAAGCATCGTTGTGGTTATCGTTACGAGTGCGGTGTTCTCGCCTTCATAAAACGCACTGAGCAGGACAAACCAGATGGCGATGTCCAAAAGACCAAGTCCTACAACGACAAGCCCCATCACGGCTCCGCTCCTGAAAGCTATGCGGAGTCCCCGGTCAAGGCTCTTGCGCACGGCATTGGCCGTGCGTGCCGAGGCGTAAGTCGCCGTCTTCATGCCGAAAAAGCCGCACAAGCCTGAAAAGATACCACCCGTAAGGAACGCGAAAGGCACCCACGGATTCTGTATGTGCAGCACATAGGACATGAATGCGAACAAAACACAGATAACAACAAAAATGACTGCTACGACCTTATACTGCTGTTTAAGGTAAGCCATGGCTCCAATACGCACATAGCCTGCAATCTCTTTCATGCGGTCGGTACCCTCGTCTTCCCTCATCATGTACCTGAAAAAATGCCAGGCCATGGCCAATGCACAGACGGAAGCAAAAGGCACGAGCCAAAATACAGATGGAATGTTCATAGTTTTTTCATGTTTATGTTATTAAATTATCAGGTATCAGAATCAAAACAAGGCGTTGTCCCTTGTCAGGCTGCCTGCCGCTGCAGGTTGTATAAGTGACCCGTGGTGCCGGCATGGCAGTATGAGCCGGGCCGGCACACTTACGGGCAAGTATCAGAACCTGAACGAGAACTGCGTGTCAATCAGGCTGTAGTTGTGCGAATCGAGCGAACGGTCGTTTACGAGGGCGTACTCAAGGTTAACCTGAAGGTTCTTGGTGAACATGTAGTCGACACCTATTTCATAATAAGTCTTGCTCGTATTCCATTCAGCCTGCGGACGGTAGAGGTCGTAACGGGCCTTTACGTGCAATTTCTTCTTAATCACCGGGGCTATGGCAAGTGCGTAGAAGCCGTCTGCCTTGTTTCCGGCAGCGGTGTTGACTTCGTCGGCCTTCAGGTCGGCGCTTTGGTTATAAACAGTCTTGAAGCCGTAACCGGTAGAATGGATATACTCCGAACGGAACGTCCAATCATCGAACACGTACTCGCCGCTTATGGCATAACGGTTCTTGGAGAGGCTCTTTACGCCGTCAGTGCCCTTGCGTGCGTACGAGCCGGTCCATCCGAATCCGCCTATGCGCAAGCCTTCCACCGGCATAATCCACGCTCCGCCGATTACGTCCTTACGGTTGTCAACGTCCTTCGTGTTAATGCCTTGGCCGTTGAACACGCCGACCTGGTAGTGGAAAAGCGGCCTGCCGGAACTTGTCTTGAACAAGTCGCCCTGCAGCTGGACACCTATGTCGCGGCCGTTTGACGCGTGTTCGCCCACCCTGTCGCTGAATCCGGCGAGCTTCGAGACGTTCTGCGAATAGCTCATGAAGCCCTGGTCTATCGGGTGCATGGGATTCTCGAAGGTGAACGGACGCTTGAACTGTCCCGCCTTTATCTTGAGGAACGACAGTTTCTGCCATTCTATGAATACGTCGACAAGCCTTGGACTGTCACCAAGCGTGGCGGTGTTGCCGTTGGCCTGACCCTGTATTTTGTAGGCAAAGTCGCCGAGTATGCGTCCGTCGAGCGAGAAACGTATCATCCTAAGACTGAACGTATTGCTTTCAGCACCTTGCTGGCCGCTGTACTGGTATTGCCCTATGGCATAACCGCTGAACTTGGGTTTGCTGAAAACTTTTGCATTATCCTGCGCGCAAACGCATGCCGGTGAGGCAAGCAAGCCAAACAACGAAACGGCAAACAGGCGCATGCCTTTACCTTTTATCCTACCGTAAGTTTCAGAAATAAAACGATACATTATTATAATTAATCTCTTTTATCCAACAAAACAACATTTTCAACATGGGGCGTATGCGGGAACATGTCGACCGGTTGGACAGCCTCAACCTTGTAATACTGGTCGAGCAGTGCCAGGTCGCGTGCCTGCGTGGCAGGATTGCAACTTACGTAGACAATGCGCCGCGGGGCAGTCCTTATAATGGTCTGTACCACGTCGGGGTGCATTCCGGCACGCGGCGGGTCGGTGATGATGACGTCCGGGCGGCCGTGAGTGGCTATGAACTCGTCTGTAAGTATGTCCTTCATGTCGCCGGCGTAGAAGTCTGTATTGCCGATACCGTTGATTTCAGAATTAACCTTTGCGTCTTCTATGGCCTCGGGCACATACTCTATGCCGACAACCTTGCGCGCGTAACGCGACACGAAGTTGGCTATCGTACCCGTACCGGTGTAAAGGTCGTAGACAAGTTCGCCGCCGGTGAGGCCTGCAAAGTCGCGAACCACGGAATAAAGGCGGAAAGCCTGGTCGGTGTTGGTCTGGTAGAAACTCTTTGCGCCGACCTTGAACTTAAGGCCGTCCATGGTCTCGAATATGTGGTCGTTGCCCTTGAACACCTGCAACTCCAAGTCGTTATAAGTGTCGTTAGCCTTCTGGTTGTCAACGTAAAGCAAGGCCGTAACCTCGGGGAAGTTGTCGGCTATGTGCTGGAGCAAGCCCTTTGCGCGTGCCTCGTCGCCCTCCTCGTCGTAGTGGAACTGTACAAGCACCATCCACTCGCCCGTGTCCGAGTTGCGGATAACTATGTCACGGAGAAGTCCGTGCTTGCCGCGCAGGTCGTAGAAGGTCATGCCCGTAGAGTATGCATAGTCGCGGATGGAGTTGCGCATGCGGTTGTGCAGGTCGTCCATCAGGTGGCATTTATCTATCGGCAGAATCTTGTCGAACGCCCCTGTGATGTGGAAACCTATGGCATTCATCTGCGAATACTCCGTGCCAGAAGCTATCTCGTCCTTCGTAAGCCAGCGCTTGTTAGAGCAACCGAACTCCAGCTTGTTGCGGTAGCCCAGCGTTTTCACCGAGCCCAATATCGGCCTTATCTCCGGCAAAGCCACCTTGCCTATGCGCGTAAGCTGGTCATACACCTGCTGCTGCTTCATCTTAAGCTGCTCGCTGTAAGGCACATTCTGCCACTTGCAGCCGCCGCACACGCCGAAATGAGAGCACACCGGCTCAACGCGCACGTCGCTCGGCTTGACAAACCTAATAATCTCAGCTTCGCAATAGCTGTGCTTCTTGCGGCGCACCTGCAAGTCGACAACGTCGCCGGGAACGGCAAACGGCACAAAGACAACAAGGTCATTTACACGCGCCAACGACTTGCCCTCGGCGGCATAATCAGTTATCGTTACGTTCTCCAATACCGGTAACGGCTTTTTCTTTCTGCTCATATCACTGTTTTAGTAAACATGCCAATACGCAAACAAGGATATCCGCGCCAACAAGCAGGGTGACGCCTGCAAGCAGGTAAAGGCGTGTCCTTATCTACGCTACAATGTACTTCCTTTATCATTAAACTTGATGCAAAGATAAAGGATATTTTTCAAAGAGGGAACAGGTTAACAGGTAAAAATGCAAAAAGGGAAAAGATTAAAAGCAGGAACATCATTTAAGCAAGAAAACGGAAACAAAACGGCGGACATGCTTTTGCCAAAAAAACAGATACCCATATGGCATGGAGGCATGTCCGCCGACTTATTTCAGTTCAAACAATTATCCGCAATAGAAAGAGTCGTGAACAAGTTTCTGCATCAGCTCGGCGTCTTTCTCGGCAGCCTCGCGCAAGTTGGCGTCGTCAAGACCGCGCAGCTTGTTGATGATGCCGTCGATCATGCGGGGCGAGAATACTCCGCCTGCCTCGTACAAGCCGCGCTGGCGGCTCAGCCATTCGGCAGAAGCCACACAACTGTCGGGCAGCTGTTCGAACTTGTCGCTGTCGCTTGCCCTCTCGCCGAGGCCTACATACTTGTCGGCAGCAATTTCAAGAGCCTTGTTCTCGTCCATTTCCAGTCCGTAACGGCAAGCCACGCACAGGCCGGCCATCAGCTGGTAAACGTCTGCCGAAGCGTCAGGCGAGCGCATCTCGACAGTCTGCTTCTGGGTTGTGTCGCCCTTGTTCTCCTTCTCCAGGCTGTTAGCCTGCACGCACATATCCTTGCCCGAGGTCCAGCCCAGCGGCACGCGCACGAGAACCGAACGGTTGCAGTCGCCCCAGCACACGCTCGTAGGTGCTTCCTGATGCGGCACAAGGCGGAAATAAGACACGGGAGTCTTGTTGCCGAACGCTGTTATCGACGGTGCGAGCTCCATCATTCCGGCTATGGCACGGCGGGCCTCAGCCGACAGTTTGCCGTCGGCTGTCATGCAGTTGCGGCCGTCTTTCATCATGCGCATGTGGATGTGCAGGCCCGAGCCGGCCTTTCCAACAGTAATCTTGGGAGCGAACGTAACGTCGAGACCGTACTCGTAGGCAAGGTTGCGTATCACCCACTTGGCCAGCACGAGCTGGTCGGCAGCGTCCTCTACGGGACACGGCAGGAACTCTATCTCGTTCTGCTCGAACACCTTGCCGTCAGTCGTGAAGTTGCCCACCTCGGAGTGACCGTACTTAATCTGTCCGCCGGTCTGCGCAATGAACGACATGCACTTCTTGCGGAACTCGTTGAACTTGGCAAACGGGCCTGACTCGTGGTAGCCGCGCTGGTCGACAGCGGGGAACATCTCGTCGTCCTCGGCTATGACATAATACTCAAGTTCGCCCATGGCCTCGTAAGTCATGCCTGTCGACGCGGTGAACGCCTCGGCCGCACGGTGCAGAGTCTGCGCCGGCGAGCAGGCAAAGGGCTGGCCGTCCTTGTCGAAGAAAGAGCAGAGCAGGCACAGCGTGGGTATCTCGGAGAACGGACTGACGAAAGCGGTACGGAAACGCGGCACCACGTAAAGGTCGCTGCTCTCGGCCTCGACAAACGAGGGGAACAGGCTCGAACCGTCAACGCGTTCGCCGTCGGTCAATATCGTTTCAAGATAAGAAAAGTTATTAATCATAAAGTTGAGCGTCTTCATCCTTCCGTCTTCTGCCGGATACATGAAGTCAATCATCCTTATGCCTTTCTCACGCACGAATGTGATGATGTCGGCTTTTGTTAATTCAGCAGCCGGTTTCTGGAAAAACGCCACCAGCTCATTGGCGCTCATCTCGACAGTTTTGTCCATAGCAATGAAATTTAAAGTCAAAAAATATTCTTAGATACAAAATTAACAACTGTAACCGCAGGCTAAACCATTATACGCCCACGACTTTACAAAAGTAAGTATTTTTATCATCCAATCCAAATTTCAGGCATTACATTTTCATAAAAAAGCATAATGCCGGTACTTCAACATAGCAAAATGTCACGAGCAGGGCAACATCGGCACCGGCATTACCGACAAAACCGCAATAAGCCGAAGGCGGCATATATAATAAGGTGAGGTTATATGTAATACGGTAAAAAAACGGCTGTTTTGCAAAAGGCCGTGTTTTACCATGCAAAAGGTTACCTTTTACGCCCTGAAAGGTTACCTTTTAGAATGCGAAAGGTAACCTTTTGCAACCGGCATGGTGGCGCATGAACAAGCCATGCGCTGCAAGGACGTCTACGGCACACCGACAGCGTGCGGCGCAGATGCGCCGTGGTACAAGACAAAAGTCAGGATTGCACCATCATGACAACAGGAAAACTGATGGTAAACTTGGTAGTAACTTGACGCCCGGGTTAAATGTCAGGCGTCAAGTTCAGAATATTTCTTATGCCCCTTGGCATAATACTGCCAAAGGATTGAGCGGCGGTAAATACCCTTAATGTCGTCAGTCTTGCGCTTAGACTGTATCTCCTGGCGCACGGCACGATACTCAGGCAACCATTTCTTGAAAGCCTTGCGTCCGTTCAATATGGCCTTGAAATCGCCTATGCGTCCACCGGCAAGGGCCTGCAATGCGGCAACGTAGTCGAGAACGGCACGCATGCGCATCACCCGGCGCAACTCACTGTCGGGCAGGTTCTTGTAAAGCATTGTCAGGTTGTTGCGGAAATTAAGGTACGTCTTCATCGGATTGTTCTTCGGCAAGGTGCCGCCGCCGATATGATAAACGAAGCTGTCAGGCACGCAATATATCTTACGCCCCATCAGGCGCAGGCGCCAGCACAGGTCAATCTCCTCGCTGTGGGCGAAGAAACGGGCGTCAAAACCGCCCGCCGACTTGAAGTCGGCAGCCCTGACCATCATGCACGCACCGGTAGCCCACAGTATCTCGTCCTCGTAATCGTACTGCCCGTCGTCGGCTTCGACCGTGTCGAACATCCTGCCACGGCAGAAAGGATAGCCGTAACGGTCGATAAGGCCGCCGCACGCACCGGCATACTCGAACAGGTCGTGGTCCTTCTCTGACAGCAGCTTGGGCTGGCATGCCGCGGCATCGGCATTATTGTCCATGAACTCTACCAACGGCGTAAGCCAGTGGTGGGAAACTTCCACGTCAGAATTAAGCAGCACATAATACTCCGCCTCTATCTGCTGGAGCGCACGGTTGTATCCTTCGGCGAAGCCCCAGTTCTTGTCGAGAACGACAAGGCGTACCTCGGGGAAATGCGTTTTCAAAACTTCCAGCGAATTGTCGGTCGAAGCATTGTCGGCTACATATACCACTGCATCGCCGCGCGAATAGTCGAGCACGTTGGGAAGGAAACGCGTAAGCATCTTCACGCCGTTCCAATTCAATATGACAATAGCAACCTTATCCATTTACGAGTATAGCTTTTAATGCGGTCTTATTATAGTTGAAGTCTCCAAGCCTTACGCTGATTATCCGGTTGTCAAGGCTGTCGTTGTCGGGCGACGGCGGCAGTTCCACCCTGATATAGTTTCTTGTAAAGCCGTGCATGGCCTTTCCGCTTGCCGTCTTCTCGAACAGCACCTCGGCCTCCTGGCCTATATGGCGCGCGTAAAAAGCCTCGGTCTTGCTGTCTGACAAGTCCAGCAGGCGTTTGCTGCGCAGCTTCTTGTCCTGGTCGGACACCACGTAAGGTATCTTCAGGGCAGCCGTTCCGGGGCGCTCGGAATAAGGGAACACGTGCAGTTGGGTTACGTCAAGACTCTTCAGGAACTCGTAAGTCTCCTCGAACAGTTCGGGACGCTCGCCGCGCGTGCCTACCATAACGTCGACGCCGATGAACGCATCGGGCATCACTTTCTTTATCAGCTCTATCTTGTGGGCGAACAGCGCACTGTCATAACGGCGGTGCATAAGGCGCAACACCTCGTCAGAACCACTCTGCAAAGGTATGTGGAAATGGGGCATGAACGCCCTGCTGCCTGCACAATACTCAATCAATTCGTCGTCGAGCAAGTCGGGCTCTATGCTGCTTATGCGGTAACGTTGTATTCCCTCGACGCCGTCGAGTGCCTTAACAAGGTCAATGAAACGCTCGTTGGTGGTCTCGCCGAAGTCGCCTATGTTGACTCCGGTCAGCACAATCTCCTTTCCGCCCTCGGCAGCAGCCTGTCTCGCCTGCCCTACAAGCGACTCTATACTGGGGTTACGGCTGAATCCGCGCGCGTATGGGATGGTGCAATACGTACAGAAATAATTGCAACCGTCTTGCACCTTGAGGAAATAACGCGTACGGTTGCCGCGCGAACAGCTCGGCGCAAATGTCTTAATGTCCTTAGTCTTAACGGCATGAAAGCGGTGCAAAGCCGTAACTTTGGACGTACCCGACCATGCTTCTGACAAGAATTGTATCAGGTTAGCTTTCTCGTTGGCCCCCAAAACGAGGTCAACACCGTCTATCTTGCTTACCGTCTCGGGCTTGAGCTGGGCGTAACATCCTGTCACAATGACAAACGCTCCGGGGTTTTCACGCACCATACGGTGTATGGCCTGGCGGCACTTGTGGTCGGCCACCTCCGTCACCGAGCAGGTGTTAATGATGCAGATGTCGGCATTCCTGTCGACAGTGCGCACCCCCATGTCCTCGAGCATACGCCCGAAAGTTGAAGTTTCAGAAAAGTTCAACTTGCAGCCAAGCGTAAAATATGCGGCGGTCTTGCCCTGAAAGGCTGATGTATCTATCATTTATTTTATATGTTTAAACAACCGTAGCCAACCAACTGCGGCCGGAAAAAGGTCTACACCTTATTAAATATAAATATAAAAACATTTCACAACCAGGACAGGCCCTGATTGTATGGCGCAAAGATAGTAAAAAAACTCGATAAAAGTGTCTACAAACAACAATTCTTAAGACGTCCGAAATATTTAACAGTCGTTAGCAGTCTGTATCCATTTGGCAATCAGCGACTTACAAAAAAGTTACAAAAACATCAATAAAAAAAGCCTAAAAAGAGAACAACGTATCGAAAAAATACTTACCTTTGCAGCGTTTTAATAAACAAATGATTGTTTTACAGATTTAAAAAGCAAAGAAAATGAAAAAGTTAGTTTTAATGTTCGTAGCTATCGCAGCTATTTCATTCGCATCATGTGGTAACAAGACAGCTCAGGGTGACGCTGCTGACACAACAGCAACTGACACTGCAGTTGTTGATACTATGGCTGCTGATTCAGCTCTTGCTGATTCTGCTGCTGTTGACACAACAGTTGCTGAATAATTAGCTACAACAGTTAAAAGCGTAAAAAACCGTCGGACCAAGTCCGGCGGTTTTTTGTTTATATCCCGATAACACATTCTTTACTGCCATTTTCAGTTCCTTATTATACCTGTTTCATTATCACGGCTGACGCCTTTAGCCTTTATTCCGTCACGCTTACGCCCTTTTGACAAACGCCAACTCAGGTTTATGCTTACCATATTTCCGGCATCCCCGTCGAACATCTGCTGGTTCTTATGCACATAACGGTTAAGAAGTTCGCCCTGCATCATCCTGACATCATTCTGGAAACAGTGCTGCCAGTAAAGGGAAACACTGAAATCGCCAAACTTGTAAGACGCCGATAAATAATAAGCGTATGCCTGACGGACTTTCGACTCACCTTCAAGAAAATTCCAGCCATTGTCTAAATATGCAGACAAAGACAACCGTCCGAGATACAGATCCGCACTTGCACTCCAGTTGAACGCTGATGAACAGTGTGTATAATCGTCGCCCGAATTAAAGCAACGGAAAAGCCCGCCGTTAAACATTAGCGACAATCTGCCTGGCAAAACATCGTAACGCGTGTAATTGTTGACATAAAAAAGATTGACGTGATGCTGGTTGGTACGAGTAAAAAGGAAATAAGTTTTACCGTCATCGTCAACCATCCTGTCAATCTTGGACATCGAGCAGTCGGGACTCATGCGGTAACACGTCATAATTTCCGTATACAGCGAAGGCAGCTGATACGAACAGGTCAACGACTGTTCTATAACTTTATTTGCACGAAGCATGGGATTTCCTACTGTTATCTCCATTTCATTATTCCTTACGGCAACGTCACCAAGATATTCAAGACGCGGCGGCTTGCATGTCATCTCTATATTATAGCCGATTTTAAAGGCGTTCCACGGAGAATAATCAACCTGCAACTGCGGACGCCACAGCCAATAATCAAACTTCTGAGCTGCCTGACGGTAATGCAGATTGCTTGCGCCCATGCCAAGCATATACGAGAAAGACGACAGTTGTCCCTTGATTTGGGCAAAGGCATAGACGTCTGAACGGAATATGGAATTGTCGGCATCAACGCTGCCTTCGTATCCTGTATTGGAACAAGCCCGGATAAGTTCCAGCCCGGACGAGAAGGTAAACGGACGCAGGCGGTTCTCATATATCAGTTCTCCGTAAATCAAATTCTTGTATCCTCGCGACTTATAAGCATAAGGCGAGGAACCTCCGTAATTGTAATCATAGTCTGAACTGGTATAACTGCCTGACATGTTTGCCGTTAGATTTTGCCTGTCTGTCAGGTTATAATTAAAATAAAGCTCGAATCCTGCCGACTTTGTATCATCTGAAGAGTTTATCATGAACGTCTCCTCCGCGTCTGCATAAGAAAGAGTTCTACGTCTGGAATTATCCGGAACACGAGAAATCGAGCCGTCAACAGTAGCCTGAAGCACGTAGCGCGCCGAATCTACAAGATTATATTGCAACCGTAAACCATGCGAAAGCGACTTTTTACGGCTGTCAACATCACGCCGTTCGACTGTGTAAAACGAATTGTCAGGCATCAGATAACGGTCGGTCTCCTCATACCTCTGCTTCTTCATGTCGCTGTATCCGAACGAATAATTCAGTCCGAAGCCACTTTTTCCGACATTATATTTGGCAAACACGTCGCCACTTGAGCGCATGGATGTAAGTGTCTGCATTACATCCGCACCGACTGCGTATCCGTTGTCAGGCCTGCGTACTACAATATTTATGACGAAATCAACGTCCTTACCATAACGGACTCCGGGATTTTTAATATAATCAACGTATTTAACCGACTTCACATCCAGTGCCATCAGGTCGCTGCGGTCGGCAACTACATCATTTACCCTTACCTGAATCTGTCCTAAATTAGGCGGGACCGTTATTTCCTTAGTCACTTCATTGACTTTTACATAAGGCAAAGCCAGCCTGGACAGTAGGCTGTAACCCGTGGCAGATGCCTCTTGCTGCTCTTTAGTAGGAATCACGCGGAGCGCCCCGTCCTTATTATTTACGCGTGAACTTCTTACTACTATCTCAGACAAAGCCACAGAGTCAGCAGGCACCGAGTCGTTGTCCATAGATTGGGCAAACGCCGATAACGGCACGACAAACGGAAGAATTAATAAAACAAGGTTTTTCATCTTTGCTTTTTTCATGCAAAGATAAAGGCTCAACGGCAAAAAGCCCCGAACCTAATGCTGACAAGTATCTGACATTTTACTGACAAAAAGCCTCACACACAGCATTTTAGGTACAAGCCGCCTGTTAATGGCATATTAAAGAACAGTCATCGACTTACTTTCAGCCTGTATGCCCGTCCACGCTCAACCTCAATACTAAGATTTGTATTTTGCCCTACAACAACCTTCAGCCTTCTTATTAATGTGTATAATGTCTCGCTTGGATCATCCTTTCCCGGCCAAAGAGCATCACATATTTCAGCCTTTGAAAGTTGGTTGCCGTCAGCGTTGAAGAACATTTCCATAAGGGTAAACTGCATCGGAGTAAAGCGTATCCTGTTGTTATCTGCATCGTAGAAAACCCTTGCAGACCTGTCATAACTCATGCTGCCGACCTTACACAGGTCTGCATGCACAACCTCCATACCGCGCCGACGGCGCATGTAAGAAAGCGACAAAGTGCCCCATGCAAGGGCCATGAGGGCAAATGTTACCGGCATCTTCTGGTCGGAACAGCCCAGCACTGTGGCAAACGAGCATGAAGCATTACCGCGGAAAGCTATTGAAACATTTGAATTACGCGCAGCTCCAGACTTCCATATAACCGTATCACCGCTCACACCTTCGGCACCCGACAATGCACCACCGTCGCCACCGTCGCCTGTAATAACCAAAAACGACACATACGACCTGCCGCGCAGTTCGGGAATAGACAAGTTACGGTCAAAACAATCATCGCGGAAACACAAGGCCACATCGTCTGACGACACAGCCTGCAGCTGCCTGCATACGCGTATCGTATCGGCAGTGACCCACTCCTGGCCTTTCTCGGCCAAAGCACGTACAAGGGCATGGTTAAGGTCTGACGCAATACGTTCGCGTGCGTCGATGTAATTGCCAGTTCCCGTCACCACAGCCGAAGATAACAACACCGCAAAAACAATTATGGAGAAATATGCTTTCATACAGTCTTATTTATTGGATTTAAAACGAAGATACCCGCACGGAGGCGTCGTCCCTTGCATACTGGCGCCACGAACGGTAAACCCATCCTATCTCGTCCGTTGAGACTTTGGTGCGCGGTCCTAACTCGATAATTTTCTGCTTGCGCATCATGCAAGGCCAACCGTTGTAAAACAGGTTGTAATCCTCGAGCAAAGTGATCGTCATTCCGGTGTCAAGGCTGTCGCCCATGGCCTGGTTAAACTTGTCGGCAACACCGTCCTTGAAAATCAGATTGAACACACCGCCGACCAAATCACGTGTCTCTTCAACGCTGTATTTAGTGACACTCTTGGCCATTATGCCGTAATCGTCGTCGTAACCATACCCGTCGTAAGGACCGTAGCCTGCGGCAATAGTCGTGAACGAAGAATCTTTAGACAGATTGTCGACGTCATACCGGCCGATGTTGAACATCGAACCGTGCAGCGCAAAGAGCATGGCCACTTCATCATAAGCGGACAATACTCCCTCTTCAGACGAATACATGAGGGTAGTCAACGCCTCAATGTTAGCCCGCGGCATTACCGAGTCGACATCAGGCACGACCGCATAAAGCGAGTCGAACATGGTCTTTATGGCACCCTTCATCTTGTCGCGCACTTCCTTCCAGTTCTCCAGGCCCTGCAGCCTGCCAAACTCATCGGTGGTAAACACTGCCGTAAGCCCCTTGAAACTTTCCTTAAGCGAAGAGAACACGCGGCTTTTCATGTCGCCGGACGCCGAATCGCCGTACTGGAAAAAGGTAGGAATGAACTCGATAACATATCCCTGGGGCGTAGAATCGCGGACAATGACCATGAACTCTTCACGCAGTTTCTGCGATTTGCCGACGGTATCACCATTTTCCACGGAGAACTCAGATACCGTACGCACATACTTCATGGTGTCGTTCTTGCAGAAATAGGCTATAACGGAAATGGCCGAATCACTTTCGCCGCCGCCAGACGTACCGCCGCGAATAACGCTACCACCCACGCCGATGCACAGCGACAGTAACAGGAACATAACAAGAACGGCCTTAGTCTTCATAAGCGTTATGATTTAAAGGTGCATTAATACGACTACAAATATACGCAAAAACCAAGAAAAAGCAACGCCGCCACGTTACTTTTTACGCATAAAAAAGCCCCGGCAGCACTTTATGCCACCGGGGAACCCTTTGTATAATAAACTTGCTTTACAGTGCGAAAATTACTCTTCTACTGCAGCTTCCTCAGCTTTAGGAGCCTCAACGGGAGCCTCTTCTGCCTTAGAAGCTTCTTCTACGTTCTGCTCGCCTTCTGCAACAACCTTGACGGGAACCTCTACAATCACCTCCTTGTGGAAATGAACAGTAGCTACATAATCGCCCACCTTCTTTGCATCACGCATGGTGATGATTTTGCGGTCGATGTCATGACCGAGCTTCTGCAACTCTGCTGCAACGGTGTTTGCCGTAACGGCACCGTAAGCAACACCGTTTGCGCTGACCTTAACAGCTATTGTGAGGGCAACGTCCTTGATAGCCTCGCCCTTCTTCTCTGCCTCTGCCTTGATGGCTGCAAGCTTGCGGGCCTGCTGGCGGAGAGTCTCGGCAAGCTGCTTCTTTGCTGACTCTGAAGCTATAACGCCCTTGCCGGTAGGTATGAGGTAGTTACGGCCGTAACCTGATTTTACGTTAACGATATCGTTCTTGAATCCCAAGCCGATAATATCTTCTTTCAGTATTATTTCCATCGTGTCTCCTCCTTTTTATTTCAACAAGTCAGTAACATAAGGAAGTAACGCTATCTGGCGTGCACGCTTAACAGCCTGGGCCACGCGGCGCTGGTACTTCAGTGAAGTTCCAGTGATGCGGCGGGGCAATATCTTACCCTGCTCGTTCAAGAACTTCTTAAGGAACTCAGGATCCTTGTAGTCGATGTACTTGATGCCGCTCTTCTTGAAACGGCAATACTTCTTCCTCTTCGTCTCAACTGAAGGCGGAGTCAAATATCTGATTTCTGATTCTTGTGCTGCCATTGTTTAAGCCTCCTCTTTTTTTGCTAATTTGTTTCTTCTCTTCTCGGCGTACTGAACGGCGTACTTGTCGAGCTTAACTGTCATGAAACGGATAACCTTCTCGTCGCGACGGTATCCAGTCTCAAGTGCCTTGATTACTTCTGGCTCAGCCTTGAACTCGATCAGGCAGTAGAAACCTGTCGACTTCTTCTGAATAGCGTAAGCCATCTTCTTCAATCCCCAGGTCTCTTCGTTCAATATTTCCGCACCCTTGTCGGTAAGCAGGCTCTTGAACTTTGCGACCGTTTCCTTCATCTGTTCATCAGACAAAACGGGAGTCAAAATGAAAACGGTTTCGTATTGATTCATACTACTTAAATGATTAATTTGTTTATTATTTTGCAAAATGCGGTGCAAAGGTACGCTTTTCTGCTGACATATCAGCCATTATTAATGTGTATGCTTGTATGTTTTAACTTATTTTTTATCTTTCAAACCTTATTTTGCCCATCTTTTACGCAACAAGACCTTGTGTTATTGATTTTTATCCGTATTTTTGCATGCGTATAAATGATTCTGCACATGAAGAAATACATAAGTTTTTCGGGCTTGGCAGGGCTTTACCTGGGTGCCGTCCTGTTGGTGTCGGGCTACGCTTTCGGCTGGACTGACAGCAACGCATTCACCCTGTCAGCCGTAGCACTGGTAGTCATCGGGGCCGCCCTGCACGTGTATTTCTTGAAAAAGGATAGCAAGTATTAAAATGCGCTGAAGCGCGCTGGTTTGCAATACGTGGCATTTTACAACGCAAAAGGCCACGTATTGCACGCTAAAAGGCCACCTTTTGTATTCCAAAAGGTGGCCTTTTGCAAAGCATTGGATGCCAACAGGTTACGCGACCAGTCTTCCGATACCTTTCCATACGCCTGCCATGTGGTGCAGCCACGCTGCCAATGCAGCCCTTGCTGGCAGTATGGCGGGTAGCGACTATCCACATACTGTATGGCGGTATGCGTCAGCCACGGATATCGTGGTATGCCTTCTGCATTTTCTTGGGCATTTTCCTGACAACCTCTTCTACCGAATGACTAATCAAGCGCATTATAAGCTCGTCGGGGAGATCGCTTTCGAGTTCCACCGTTATCCAGTATTTCTTGTCTGAATGGTAACCGAAAGTTATGCCTGAATAATGCTCCATGAGTTCGGCAGACCACTCCGTGTCGCACTTCATGTTGGCGATGAAGCGCCCGTCCTTCGGCTCCAGTCCGGCGTAAGTGAACATCTTGCCGAGAACCTTGTAGACAAGCGTGTCACTGCCGAAGGGGAAACACTCTTCGGCACCTTTGACGCCAAGGCAATAATTCCTGTATTCCTCTATGTTCATAAGCCCTGACGGGCGCAAGCTAAAGGCCCGGCGCCCGATAGGCAAATATAGCCATTCCGTCCGATATGTGCAAGGACATTGCTGCTAAAGAATAAAAAAATCCGCATGCAGGCCGTTAAGCCGCATGCGGATTGGATGTTGCCGCCGGTCGGGGCGCCAGCTTACTCCTGCTCGGGAGTGATGAGCTTGTAGCCCTTGCCGTGTATGTTGATGATTTCAATCTGGTCGTCGTCCTTCAGATGTTTACGCAGCTTTGTGATGTAAACGTCCATAGAGCGCGCGTTGAAGTAGTTGTCGTCGATCCAAATGGTCTTCAGTGCGAAGTCGCGCTGCAGGATTTCGTTGGCGTGCGAGCAAAGAAGTGCGAGCAGCTCGTTCTCCTTCGTAGTCAGCTTGGTCTGCTTGTCGCCGATGGTAAGGAGTTGCTTCTGGGTGTCGAAGGTGAAGCGGCCGATGTGGAAAATGGTGTTTTCCTTGTTCTTCTTGCCGCGTACACGGCGCAGGATGGCCTCGATACGGAATACAAGTTCTTCCATAGAGAACGGCTTGGTGATGTAGTCGTCGGCACCGATTTTGAAGCCTTCGAGTATGTCCTCTTTCAGGGTCTTTGCCGTAAGGAAGATGATTGGTATCTCGGCGTTGGCCTGGCGTATCTCCTGTGCCAGTGTGAAACCGTCTTTCTTCGGCATCATCACGTCAAGTACGCAAATGTCGAACTTGCTCTTGAGGAATGCCTTGTAGCCGGCGTCACCGTCGGGACAAAGTTCTGCACTATAACCTTTGGCTTGTAAATATTCGCGAAGCAGCATGCCGAGATTCTCGTCGTCTTCACACAATAGGATTTTCAGTTTCTCGTCCATAGTTGTTCTATTTTTTTATTATTGGTAATGATATTATGAATTTCGTTCCTTTTCCCTTCTCGCTCTCTACGTGGATTTCGCCCTTATGCAGGTCTACCATCTTCTTCACGTAGGCGAGGCCGAGGCCGAAGCCCTTCACGTCGTGTACGTTTCCTGTATGCACGCGGTAAAACTTCTCAAAGATCTTCTTCAGGTTTTCCTTCTTGATGCCTACACCGTTGTCCTTGACCGAGAAGTACAGCTTCTCCTTGTCGTTCCATGTCTTTACAGCCAACTCCAACGGGCGGTCCGGATTGCGGTACTTGACAGCATTGTCAAGCAGGTTGAATATTACGTTGGTGAAGTGCATCTCGTCAACGTATATCGTCGGTTCGGTGGCGTTAAGCTCCGTCGTTATGTGGCCGCCGGTATGCTCTACACGCAGGGTGAAGGTGTTGGCCACGTTCTCAACAAGGTCGTTAAGGTTAAGCTCCTTCTTCTTGAAGATGGCCTTCTTGCGGTCGAACATCGACATCTGTAACACTTTCTCGACAAGGAAGCGCAGGCGTTTCGATTCGTCGTTGATTACGCCGCCCAGGTGTTTCATCATCACGGGGCTCTTGGTCACTGTCTCGTCGTTGAGCATCTGTGCCGCAAGCGAGATGCTGCTGATAGGCGTCTTCAGCTCGTGGGTCATGTTGTTGATAAAGTCGTTCTTTATCTCTGTATAACGCTTCTGGCGGAATATCACGAATATCGTGAAGATAAACGTAACGAGCAACACGATGGTGAACGCCACAGAAGGTATCATGAACCTTATCCCGCTGAATATGTAGCTGCCCATGTCGGGAAAATGTATCTTCACCACGCCCATCTTGTTTGACGGGTCGTTCCTGAAAAGCACCTGTGAATAGGTATAGTCCTCGCCTTCTTCGGTATAGTCGGGGCAACGGTATACTTCCCGTCCGTCTTGCGTCGACACAGTGAAGTGGTATGGGATGTCTATGCCGTTGTTCATCAGCTCCGTCTTAATGTCCTGGTCAAGCATCTTGAAATTGATCCTTTCGCGCAACGGCTTTTCGGATGCAGTGTAAAGAATGCTGTAAACGACCTCGTCAAGCAGCGCTTTCTGGTAGATGTACCTGTTTTTGACAATCTCGCGCATCGATTTGGTGGCTTCCGAAATCGAGTTCTTGTCGCTGCGGAGTATCATCGCCTTGGGCATGGAAGACGGCTTCATGCTTAACGTCTTAAGCTCGAACGACGAATATCCGCCCCTGCTATGACCGGGCACTGCATATCGATGTGAATGCTGCACATCCATGCTTCCGCTCAATGTGTCGCCCTCGTTTACCGCAGACTGTGCACGTTCGCTACGCGACGACGCATTGACATCGCGCTCGAGATACCGAAGTGTCTCGTTCAGCTCGAGGTTGCGCGAGGCCTGGTAAAGTGCCTTGTTGACAGATTCGTCGAACTGCTCTTTCTTCATCTGCACCATAGCCTCTATGTACTTTAGCTGCATGAAGAGCAACACGAGGAATGACAACCCCATTACTATTGCTATTAACCAAATCGTAGCTTTCTTCATATCGGCAAATATATTGCAAAAAACAGCACGTATGGGATTTTTTGTTAATTAAAACATCAAAATTCATCTATATTAACCAAATATAAGCAAGATAATTGATAATTGTCAAATATAACCATCAATAAAAAGTCTACATGGCAACGAAAGTAGAATAAGGTGTGTTGGTCTGAATAAACCGTTGGGATGTGGATAAAAAACGAGGGTGCGAAAAGCACCCTCGATTTATAATATACGGCCTGGTACGTATGACTTTACGCACTTGACCGATACGGCAAAATTTGACATCATTCGTCCTTGTCAGCCAACTCGGCCTCATGGGCTTTGATGAGCTCTTGCTGGATGTCGTTGGGAACAAGTTCGTAACTTGCAAACTTCGTTGTAAACGAAGCGCGGCCACCCGTAAGAGAACTTAATGCAACAGAATAGCTGGCAAGCTCTTTCTGGGGAATCTTGGCCTGCAACTTCTGGTATCCGGCCTCGCTGTCCATACCCATAATCATGGCACGGCGACCCTGCAAGTCACTCATTACATCGCCCATGAAATCGGCAGGCACATATACTTCCAAGTCGTATATAGGCTCGAGAATCTTCGGTCCTGCATTCTTGAACGCGTCAGAGAAAGCATGGCGTGCAGCCAACATGAACGAAAGTTCGTTACTGTCAACCGGGTGCATCTTTCCATCATAAACCACTACGCGCACATCGCGTGCATAGCTTCCAGTCAACGGGCCTTGCTCCATACGCTCCATCACGCCTTTCAATATTGCCGGCATGAAGCGAGTGTCGATAGCACCGCCAACAACCGAGTTGATGAATACGAGCTTGCCGCCCCACTCAAGGTCGACAACTTCCTTGCTCTTGATATTCATCTTGAACTCCTGGCCGTTGAACTTGTAAACAACCGGATCGGGCATGCCTTCTGCATAAGGCTCAACAATAAGGTGAACTTCACCAAACTGGCCTGCTCCACCAGACTGTTTCTTATGACGGTAGTCGGCACGTGCCGCCTTCGTGATAGTCTCACGGTACGGTATCTTGGCATCAACAAACTTAACAGGAATCTTTTCATTGTTCTCAAGACGCCACTTCAGTGTGCGCAGGTGGAATTCGCCCTGGCCGTGGATGATTGTCTGCCTAAGCTCCTTACTCTGCTCGACAACCCATGTCGGGTCTTCCTGGCGCATCTTGGTAAGGGCCGCCATCAGCTTTTCGGTATCACCCTCGTTAACGGCCTTGATGGCACGGGAATACTTGGAATTCGGGTAACGTATGAAGTCGAACCTGTTATCACAGTCTTTTCCATTAAGCGTGTTGCCTGTTTTAACGTCTTTCAGCTTCACTGTACAGCCAATGTCTCCGGCATTAAGGCAGTCAACCGGCTGGCGGTTAGCTCCGGCGCAAACGTAAATGTTGGCTATGCGCTCTTTAGAACCACGGTCGGCATTGCTCAGGTCGTCACCAGGCTTAACACATCCGCTCATAACCTTGAAGTATGAAACTTCACCGATATGGGGCTCTACGCCTGTCTTGAAGAAATATACAGACTCTGGAGCAGACGAATCAGCAGGAACTTCTTCTCCGCGTGTATTATGTATCTTAGGCATTTCGCTTACAAACGGAACAACGTTGCCCAAGAATTCCATCAATCTGCGCACGCCCATGCTACGGCCTGCACAAACACAGAATACAGGGAATATAGATCTAGTTACAAGTCCCTTACGGATACCTTCACGCATCTCGTCTTCCGTAAGAGTCTCTTCCTCGAAGAACTTCTCCATGAGCGTCTCGTCGTTTTCTGCTGCAGCTTCAACGAGAGCCTTGTGCAATTCCATGGCCTTATCCATTTCCTCGGCCGGAATATCCTCGATTATAGGAGCACCACCTTCAGGTTTCCATGAGTATTTCTTCATCAGGAGAACGTCAATCAGTGAATTGAAGCCGTCACCTGTCTCTATCGGGTATTGTATTTCGACGCATTTAGAACCGTAAATGTCCTTCATGCTGTTAATTATCGAATCAAAGTCACACTTGTCGCTGTCAAGCTGGTTAATAAGGAAAATAACCGGCTTTTTCAACTTTTCAGTGTAACGGAAATTGTTCTGAGTTCCTACTTCCGGACCATATTGTCCGTTAATCAGAATCAAAGCCTGGTCTGTCACATTCAAGGCGGTTATCGCTCCACCCACGAAATCGTCCGACCCGGGACAATCTATTATATTAAGTTTCTTATTGTTCCACTCAACATTAAAAACGGTTGAGAATACTGAGTAGCCGTATTCCTGTTCAACCGGAAAATAATCACTTACGGTATTTTTAGCTTCTACGCTTCCACGGCGCTTGATTACACCACTTTCATACAACATTGCTTCGGCAAGAGTCGTCTTGCCTGAGCCCGCACTGCCAAGCAACGCAATGTTTTTAATCTCATTAGTCTGGTAAACTCTCATATTAATATAGATTTAAGTTTGTTACAAATAACGGGCTCTAAGTTAAACATTTTTACGCAAAATCGCAAAATAAAACAACAAAAGTGCACAAAAAATTAAAACATATTAGTACTTTTGCATTAAAATAAAGGAAACAGGCCAAAAACAAACAACAATGGCAGGAATTTACGTCCACATACCATTCTGCAAAAGCAGATGCATATACTGCGGCTTTTATTCAACAGTGCAACTTAATCTGTGTAAACCATACATAAACGCCGTATGCAAAGAAATGCGTATGAGGAAGGAATATATAAAGGGCGAAAAGTTTTCAACTGTATACATAGGCGGAGGTACACCGTCTACACTTAACGGAGAAGAGTTGGAAACCCTGTTCTGCAACATGTTCGAAGTATTCGACATAAGCGACAACGCAGAAATCACCATGGAATGCAATCCTAACGACATTGACGTACATTTCATAAAAACATTGAAAAGGCTTCCTGTAAACCGAATAAGCATAGGTGCACAGACTTTTTCCGACAAGCGCCTCAGATTCATTCACAGACGACACAGCGCCGAGGAAGTGTACAATGCCGTAAAGCTTCTACGATCAGCAGGATATAACAACTTAAGCATAGACCTGATGTTCGGCTTTCCTGGCGAAACATTAAACGAATGGCTCACTGACATCGACAAGGCACTTTCATTGAACGTTGAACACATATCTGCTTACAGCCTCATGTATGAGGAGGGAACATGTCTTTACAAAATGCTGGAAAACGGGGAAGTAAAAGAAATAGACGAGGAACTAAGCCTCTCAATGTACAACGCATTAGTGTCAAAACTAACTACCAACGGATACGAACATTACGAAATAAGCAATTTCGCCAGTCCTGGTTACCGGTCACGCCACAACTCAAGCTATTGGCAACAAGTAAGATACGTCGGGCTGGGAGCTGCAGCACACTCTTTTGACCTTAAATCAAGGCAATGGAACATTTCGGAAATAAACAAATATATTTCTGAAATAAACAAAGGTAATGTCCCGATGGAACGTGAAGAACTTGACTCAAACACAATATTCAACGACATAATCACAACTTCACTTCGGACATGCGAAGGCATAGACCTTAATTATATTAGCAATAAGCTCGGAGAAGATTATAAGAACAACATTCTAGAAAATGCCGACAGATACATCAAAGAAGGACTTGTCAAGATATCAAACGACCACCTCAAGCTCACGAAGGACGGCATTTATGTCAGCGATGCAATAATGAGCAACCTCATGATCGTATAATCACACAAAATCTCACATCCGTCCCATTACTCCCATTCCCCCATCACCGGCACGCACAAAAAAAAGAGTCCCGCAGGAATCT
>ERZ772861.304-NODE-304-length-57186-cov-19.993926_pt1 | contig 57186 bp, 55 predicted proteins | sample MGYA00512135_ERZ772861 | MGnify/ENA primary metagenome ERZ772861 (study PRJEB29015, sample SAMEA2737700) | human gut metagenome | biome: human gut; feature: human-associated habitat; material: faeces | place: China | collected 2012 ...
GGGACTGAACGGATATCACCGGAAATGCTGAACGGGTATCCGCCGGAATATGCACAACTGTCCAAGGATTATTACGTGACACTGTATCGCGCCCATTAGATCAGTTTTCGGTATTCATCCGTTATAATCCTGCGATCCATATAATTCAGAAATGTCAATCAGACAAAACCTTTGCCTCGATAGTAAGTACACGTAATCCATTTGGTTTATCATCAAATATTAGAGGCGATAAATCTGGAGATCTTCGTTTAATATCAAGCGAAGGGATATCATGGCTTCCTAAAACAGCTGTTTCAGCTTCAAATCAACTACTCTCTAAATACAAAATTCTTATGAGCAAAGTAACAGCTGAACATGCCGGTGAGCCTGATAAAAACGGCCAATTCAGAATTGTTTCAAGGACAGAAATTATAGAGCCAAATGATGTTTGTACGGATTCCTATTTGATTATTGGTGCTTCGGAAGATAAGTCTATTGTTGAAAATGAATATAAATATATTCAAACTCGTTTTACCAGATTTTTATTAATGCAGGCAGTATCTTCTATAAATCTTTCTCTTGATAAGTTCCAGTTCATTCCATTGCAAGATTTCACGGAAAAATCCGATATTAATTGGAATAACAGTGTAGCAGAAATAGATCAACAGCTATATATAAAATATAATCTTTCAGACAAAGAAATATCATTCATTGAGTCAATGATAAAACCAATGTACAACATAAATTAAAAGACAGAATATGATGAAGCTGTGTCAAAATAAAATTCCAAAAGTAAAAATCTTATAGATTGAAATCTAGAAATAAAAATCTCCAACTTTAGCCTTTGTTTACTCAATTACAAAACTAAAAGCAGGAGATTTTTATATTGTAACTTGTTGATTATAAGTAATCCTAACTCTGCTTTTTATTTTAAGTCAGTTTCGTTAATAACATTGAAATTTATTTCTATCATCAATTATTAGGATTCCTATTAACATTTTAGGATTCAACAAAATAAGCATATATTGTCAATTTAATCTTCTTCTTTATATACAAGTTTTTTAATAGTTTCATCTGAAATTGAAAGATGTCGTAATACCGAAATTATATGCTCTAATTCCGCAGTTATGAACGACAGATCTATGCTAAATCTTTGAATATGTTTCAGCAAAACTTGAAGTTTATAGTATGGTATTGAAATCATACTATAATCTTTATCGAACAGATATACTCCATCACTATTAACAGAAGAATCTATATGATTAAATACTACATCTACTTTCCTCTGTACAATCGCTTTATGGGTTTCCTCAAGCAACCTGTCAATTCTTGGGTCAGGAAATACTTGCATTTGATAATTAACTCGTTCACGCTGCTTTAGCATCCACATATATGGACTATTGTCATCAATCTGATTAGATGAGACTAAATCTGAAATAGCCCCATCTTGTACTATTTTTGAATAATACCCAATAGTTAATTGATGATCTCCTCTTAATTTTTTGATTCTAAACTCAGAAAATTGCGTTTCTGTATTAAGATTCAAACAAAATAAAGATCCATTACGAATTAAAAGATAAGAATTACTTAATAGTTCTCCTCTAAGACAATAGAATACAGAATAGTACAACTTTACTATACTCCAAGCTGAGTATCCTGCTGAGATTCCCTCAAGTGCTTGAGTAAATGAATGTATCGCTTTAAGCCAATATGAAACAGCGTCATTTTCCACTTTAGGTCGAATATCAGCTACGTCATTCACTGATAGATTAAGTTCACGTAATTTTTGCTTATATGAATCCCATTTAGTGATATCAGTACATCCACATTTTAACTCAATATACTCTTGTACATCATTCCGCTTAAAATTCATATTCCTCAGGATTTGTTGGAATATCTTGCCTCATCATCTCAAAAAGAAACGATGAGATTTTTTTTCTCCCACTCTTGCCATCTGACGATTTAATTTCTGATTGAGTAATCAAATCTCCTGAATCAAGTTTCATTAATTCTGCCATATGCTCCTTAGTAAATTTTCTATCTGTTTGACAACGTGGAATAAGATGTTCTACTAGGAAATCAAAGGCTCCATTAAAACCTGCACCTCTAATAAAAGGATTCTCATTTTTCTTATCCCATATTTTTGCAGCAGTATAGGCATCTCTTATGACTGAGTAAAAATTTAAAATAATTCGCTGTTGAGATTCAATATCAGATAACTTAAACTTGGCAAAAGCACCGTCTTTTTCAAAATGAGGTTTCATAGCATTTACCATTATAGATAAATCTATAAGGCCTGGTTGTCTTGTCGGACCTGGATACCTAACCATTTGAAAATAGGGAGATTCTCTATTTGTATTAAGTTCTGCTACAATATCTCTCACACGATTAATCACATGTTCAGAATCTTCTACAGATTCTCCAAATAAATCATATATAAGACTTTTTGGAACAGGTTTTTGCTCACTATTAATATTCAAAAATATTTTTGCTGCATCAGAAGTATTCAAGTTAATAAACATACTGACCAAGACATCCAATTCTCCATATTTAGGATCGATATTAACAGCCTCTTGTATACCAGCAATACGATGTTGGCCATCAAGCATTTGTACCCGACGTCCCTGAAGTGGTAAAACAATACCGTCTTTTTTTATTTTAGGAGGATTAATATTATCTGTCCAATTAAGGATAAAGCTATTTACAAACGAATTACCTTGTAATACAAAATCTCTAATATCGTTAATTCTACGTTTATTAAGAACGCGCTGCACTGCACCTTGTTCTGTACTACCACCACGGATGGCTACATATTGAATTGGAAGCAAATCTTTTGCTTTCATAACAAATGTATAGCACTCATGTCCTAGAAAAAGAGACTCTACATATTTATATTCTTGATTCATACCAATATTAATTGTTCTTGTTGCATACAAAGTTATGATTTTATTTGTGTGACAACAAATATTAATCTTTAATTCATCTGATATTGCTACAATTTTATTTGCGTGGGGATATTTCTCAAAAAAATATCTCCACGCTACATTATTACAAAGATGTAGTGTGGAGATAATGTAAAAACGAAATATGAAAAATAGTCAATTCCAAAATTTTATATTATCCTAAAATCAAAAATCAATCTAAACGCTCTATTTGAGAATTAATCAATTTTATTGATTTTGCAGCAGTAGTAACAATACCTGAGACCTTAATATTAGCTCCATTTTCAAAAGCTTCTGTTACAATATGGGAATATACAGCATTGTCAAGTTCAACCTTTACAAACATCCTTTGACTTTCGTCCCCGATAGTAGCGACAGTAATTATGAGTTTTGTTCTGCTATCAATTTCAGGAGCTCCATTGATGTTTGTAATTTTTCCGTAATATGTTTTTAATACATTTTGTTCTTGAGTAGGAGTATATTTCTCTGATGTTTGTATAACTTTTTCTATACAATAAGGGTTTAATGTTAATTGAGAAACTGATTCTTCTATTGTAGGAATATCTATATTCCATGCTGCCGAAATTGACACATCAGAATCTCGGTTAACTTCATATAATTTACTCAAAGAATTTAAGAAATTTACACTAATAAAACCAGAAGCTACCTCATCATCTAAACGGGAGTCTTTATTTTCAACAGATTGCTGAATTTTATTTATATTCTTCAGCATATTAATATTAATTTGACGATTAATCGGTAAATCATCAATACTTGGATCGAATAATTGATATTGATAAAAACCCAGTGGAGATACAAGATTCAAAATATAACTACCAACTTCTGTTTGACCAAATTTATAAGTGGCAATTTGATCTTGAACCTCATTTATCATAACTTTCTTATGAAATTGAGACGGATTAATAATATCTATATAAGTTGATGCTAATAAATTTCTAATGTTGTCAATATTATCAAACATAGCATTGAATGAAATTGCACCAAGTGATGTATTGTCATCAGCTATCCGCCATTTTATAATATCACTAGACGGATTAATTAATATATTAAACAATCCTTTTAATGTCGTTTTTTCAAATAAAGCAATAGTATTAAGAGATTCATACATTACTCTATAAAAATCACTGAAAGTATTCCGAATGGGAATCATTATTGCATCATTCCCATCTGGAGTGGCATATTGCCGAACTTGGCCATCAAATAAACTTGGTAGTTCTATCCAATGTCTCAATGTTAAGAAGCTACACAATCTTTCATTGTGAAGTTTATCTATAAGTTCTTTTATATCACTCATAATGCTTCCTGTTTTGAGATTCGTAACATTATCCCTTTAAGAGATTCTTTAGTAAGAATATTCTCTGCTGGGATTTCTATATTAATTGTGCTAGTATTGTTTGTATCTGGTTGTCCTTTAAGACTTATCCAATAAGCACATTTTGTAATTTTAAGCCAATCTGAAGTTTGTTCTATCCATAGATTTTCATCGTTGTGCATCTGAAAAACAACAAGTATCAAAGGTATCATACGATGACTGTCTATTAAAGACTTATAGTTTTTAACCTCTAATGGATATGTTATGCTTCCATCTTCGTGTTCCTGTATTCTTGAAAACGATGCCTTTAATTGAATATCTAATGACGGAGAATAATATATACTATCATTATCTACTTTACCTTTACATTTAATAGTTACATCCACTCCATCATTGTCATGGTCACCTCTATCAATACTATAACCATTTGCTGCACATAACGCCCTAAGATATGCTTCGCTCATATCCTCCATTCTAAGAGACTGTTGATTAGGCATGTGAATATACTTTATATATTTTAATGTTGTTAATTATCAATGAAACAAATGTCCCATGCACTGATACTACTTTTTTCAGTGGAATTCAGCAACAAAGATACAAAATTTCATTGTTCAAAGTTATATAATCAAGAGATATACAGATAAAAATACATAATAAGAACACATATACACTAATAAAATAAAAAACATTCTTATGACATAAACCCAAGCAAAATATAAAATCTAATTAGTTACATATACAAAAGAATGTTATTACAAGTTATTCATTTTTCAATAGAATAAACAACAAAACATTCAAAGTCTTAGTGTTGTTTTCATGAATTAAGCCGAAAAAGCCAATGTCATAGCCCTAATTGGGGGAGAAAGATGAATCCCACACCGAGGTGGAACAAAAAACAAATCATCTGCTTGCTTTTCAAAATAAAACACTATCTTTGTTCTATAAGAAATAGACTCCACAAAACACTGCAAAATATTGCAAGCTTCAGGTAGAGCAATAGCGGGAGATTACTTCTTTAGCTAAAAGTTATATCAAATATATTCAGCTACTTATCGTTAGATTACGATTCTTGGTGGAGTCAGTATGCATTTAATCTTGATTATGATATGAAGAAAGCCAGAAAGATAAAAAATAAACACTCAATAAAGCGGCAGAAAAGTGTGATCTTAAGTAAGATTAAAGCGCAAAGGAGCAAATCAATTAAGGAAACTAATAGAAAAAGATTTGCAATGATTGAAGATAAAGAAGGGTATTCTTGTGTTGAAGCTAATGAAATTTTGTATGCAGAAGGAGATGACAAAACTGCAGTTGTCTATGTGTCTGAACAAAGGACTTTCCCTTTAAGTGTTCCAATCAAAAAAGCAATAAAACAACTAATGTCACTAAATAATATGATTACTATTAGCGAGAATTGTATTGTAAATGCAAACCATATAAGTGAATTAGGAGAAAATTATGTTGTAGTTAATGGTAAAAAATTGAAATTAGACCAAGATAGATTGAAGGATATACAAAATGAAGTTTGTATCATTAACATTTATATAAATTGTTAATCTTGCATCTGTTGTTTTACGAGATTTTTCTCGGTATATTATTTGTTATGATAGAGAATTTTCGTATCTTTGATTGTGAAAAAGTGTTCTTTTATTTTATGCAAAAGCAGGTGATTTGAAGAAGTCTACTCGTTTCTAAACCGTTACCTGTCTAAAAAATAAATCTTGTAAACTATTTATTTTCAATATGTAAGAGTAATTTATATGTCTTGTACAATGGAATGTGATGCGCTTAGTAATTCCAGCAGCTTTAAGCCATCTCTTCAACGGATGCTGGGCCATAATGATTTCAAAACCATCGAATACCTTTCCACGTATGCTGGTTCGTCCTTCTGAGATAAACTTGTAGGCTTCTTCGCTAATGGGAATGATATTACGAGCTTTTGTCTTTGGGGCGTAGAACTCCACATACTTATCTCCATCCGCATATGTCCTGATGTCCTCCCATTTGAGGTTGATGATATCACTTCGACGCATTCCTGTCAGGCAAGCAAAGATAGAAGCCCGTTTAAGAACATCTATTTCGCAAGGAGTTTTGTAGAGGTTACGTAGTTCATCCAGCGTAAGACTCTCCTTGTTAACAGGAACTGTAGGAATCTTCTCCAGATAGTCGTTAGGATTGGTTCGAATCATCTTGTCTCGGTAAGCGATATTGATAAATCCGCGGAAGGTTGACCAATAACCGGCCACGGAGTTGATGAACATGGGCTTGCCGTTTCTTAGGTTCTTGGCAGTAAGCAGATATTTACGGAAGTTGTCACATAGGTCGAAATCGACTTCTTCGCATCTGCACTTGCCTCCGACAAAGTGCTCAAAGTGTTCATAAACGAACTTCCACTTCGGGTCTTTGTTTTTGAGGACTCTCTTGAAATAGGCAAGGAAGTCACCGCTCATCTTTGAGTGGTCAAAGAAGTCATAACGCTCATTGACAACACTCTCGAACCTTCTGCAACGGATAGCTTCAGCCTTCTCCGTCATAATCTCATTGAAATCCTTCTCCCGTTTGTTCTTTGGGTCTGCATAGATGTAGATCCCTAATGACTCGTGGCGTGTGGTTTTCATCGTTACCTTGTCACGATAGCCAGGGTAGAAGTCTAGGTAGTAGGACAGCATCCCATTCTTAATGGGGCGCGTCCGAAGGGTTACTGTTTTACAATACTGCATAGTCTTTACTTTTTAAATTTGTTGCAAATGTCTTGAATTACTTGATACTGAAATATGTCATTTGAAGATAATTGATTTGCGTATTGGAATAAGCTGAAATAAGCCTGACTTATGTGTTGTCCTCGTTCTTGGTGTCGAAGAACTTGTCGACGGCCGTTTTGAGATAAAGGCTATACTGACCGTCCTTGACACTTGGGATTTTCTTATACCTGACGATACCATATACCGTTTCCCTGTCAACATGATATTTGGCCATGATTTGTTCGACCATATAGTAGTCCTCGGCATATTGCATCCCAGGATTACGGGCGAAGTCAACATGCAGCTTGGAATAGTAGGTGATGCCATATTCCTTCTTGGTGGGTATGTTATGCCGATGAGTAAAGCTGCGCCGGGCAACTGCTGTCATGTTGTATTTCTCTTCTATGTCATCTGTGGTATACCATTCCGTAATACCTTCTGTAGAAGCATATCTACCGAACAATTCTTCTATGACCTTCTCATCGTAGAACAGGATGCCTGCCTTCTGGACTCTGGGAACCTTCTTTTGTCTTGTGAGGTAATGAACCCATTTCTTGCTTTGCTTGTATCTGTCTGCGATTTCTTCTGCATTGATGTAGCCAGCAGGTTTGCCAATGTCGTTATTATCATCTTCAGAAGTGCTATCGTCAAGATAGGGGATGACTTCCACGTTCTCGGATGTGGAACTTGATTCCCTTTGTTCCATTTCTGCACGTAGGTCTTGTGCAGTTTCAATCTTTAAGTTAATGTCTGCTATGCTCAGGTTTCCGTTCATGCGCTCAGATATGATTTTGTCAAAGTCCTTGCGGTTGATCATTGTCAGAGAGCCACGCTTGAATCGGTCAATATGGTATGTGTGGAGGTAATAGCTTACCTGGTCTTTGCTGAAGCCGTATTTCTCCATCACCTCTTTATATGTGTAGTATAACGGATCGATGGCTTCACCGTTCCCTTTCAGACTGTCAACGTGTGGTTTTGAGTAGAACACCTCCCGGTGTCTCGTTTCCCTCGGAATCTTGTGCCTTGCTGCAAATGATATAACTGCCGTATAAGTCATGTCGAATTTCTCCATTATCTGCTCGATGGTATAATAGTCTTCCTTATTGAAGTCCTCAATAAGTTGGGCAAAATACCTATCGACAGCAGTCTTGGAGAACGACACATTCCGGCCTTCATATATCTTGGGAATGTCGAAATGTTCAATGCGCCTCATGGCAACCTTTCTGGTCACTTGGAATTTCTCGCAGATTTCCTTCATGGTGTAGGAGTCAGAATCAATCTTATGCTTGCGGTTGTTTCGCTTGACGTAAGCCGGAGCGTTATCAAACCAAGCTTCTAAGTCTGACCACCTAATGATGGTTTTAGCAGGTGTTCTCAATGCTTTGAACATTCCTTGTGCCATATACCTATATATAGTAGGAATGCTTACACCAAGTAGGGCAGCAGCCTCTTTTGGTGAAATGAACGGTTTATGACCTATACTCTCGACGATGGGCAACGTTACTTGTTGCTCATCTTCAACTTGTTCTTTCAATTTCTGCTTCTTTTTTGCCCTGTAAGCCTTGTCTATACATGCTGTTGAGCAGTAAAGAGTCGTCATTTTGTGCGCGATAAATGGTTTTCCGCACCACTGGCAGCGTTTCTGAATATCCATAAATGTCCGTCACTTTGAAGTTTTAACTCGGCTAAAAAACAGCCATTTTTTGTATCACTCTTTATCGCAATTTCTCACTGTGTATCACATTGTCCCTTCGATGGCGTTTTGGTACTTTCTCATGGTGTATCACCTTTGTTCCAAATATCGCGTTTTTAAGGGCGTTTTTATTTTCTGTTTTACACTCGCGGTAGAAATACTGTGCAAAAATAGCTCGAAAAACTGGTACTAACAAATATGCAACTTGAAGTGTTAAAATACAAAAAGTCCCTCATTTAGAGGGACTTAGTTCAAATTACTCCAAGTTGTTCAGAGTTGTTTATAAGGGGTCACTTGCCGATGCAAAGATGTTGGTAATCTGTATATCAGTTAGTTGAGTTGTATTAGAATAGTATTTGAGCCATAATTTTATTATTAAAATATACACTTAAATTTCTGTTAATCAGCTTGTTGTATGTTATGTAAGCATTACTTTCTTTTGCTTTCATATGTTACTTACCAATACACATTTGTTATATGGTTGATTGTCAGATAATTAATGGCTATTTGGCTCGTATTTGAGCCATTACTTCCACTTACTTGTGAAAATGATTTATGTAATTGATTATCAGTGTTTTGCATTATATGCCAGCAATCTGAATGCGTAATTGCTGGTTGAGTCTTCATCATTCAGCTATTTACCCACACAGTTATATAAACAGTCTGATGCTCAATGTGATACAGCTAATTGAATCATATTTGAGCCATTAAATTTTACGTTTCTATCCATTTGGAAATATGAACGGTTCTGATTTTCTTATAAGTTTCAATTTTTTCATCACTTTCCTGATTTAGATGTGATTTTATTAGAGTTTAATATTTAATAACACAGATGCGAATGAATTTATCTCTAATATGCATCTATATTTTGCAAAATTAGGTAATTATCAATTATTTCGCATAATATGTATCGAAAATATTTCTCAATATCTCATCTGTGTTTATTTAGTCGCCAATTATTTCAGCAAGGAGAAAAAGGTATTCACATATATACAGGTTTTCAGATTCTCAGAAAGATGTACGTTATGTTGATCCTGCATATGGTAGAAATTTATGCTACATGATTTTTCAGCAAAGGAATAAAGAACTTACTTTCTGCTTAGGGATGAAGTTTATAAATAAGTTTATCAATTCATATATACATATATGAGTTCTATTAAACTTGTAAACTCAATGGCTTATCCTGTTGTATGGCTGAATCAGTCAAGTAAGTTTAGTTTAAGATACATGTATATATACATGGGTAAATCTAAACTTTAAACTTGTAGAAAGCCCTCCATCAGTCAGAACTTTCACTCTGGTTGATGAAGGGCTTTACTTATTTTTTCCTTGCTGAAAAACGTTTTTTTGTTTATAGTTACATCTGTTGAAGTAGATGGCTAGTCTTTGCCCAATAGTAATAGGCTTCAGGAGAAGTCCTTTTCAGCTTATTCAGTCGCGAAGGAAGTGTGGGTGCTATATCTAGGGAGCCTATGGTGGCAGGATTACCGTCGTATTTTTCTATTATTGTGTTACCCGTCTCTATCATTGTGGCGATATATGCTGCGCGTGCTGCGTCTCTAATCGCATCGTCAATGAAATAACCGCCATTGAACATGAAGGATTTGATCCTTTGTATACCACGTTGCAATGCATCAAATTGTCCGTTTCCTTCAATTCCCCTTGTTGCAAGACACAGCGAAGTCTGTCTGACATCATCGAAAATGAGTTTAGGATTGTTTGGCAAATTCCTGTATGAGAGTTCAACTTCTGCAATTTGTAAAAACGATTTTGTCGTTGTTTCAAGGACCTCTGTCTTTTCGAACAGTCTGGCTATATCATATAGCTGTTTGATTATCTCCATGCTGGCATCCTTACCATTTTTGAGATATGGAATACCTGTTGTATTGGGTGCATAAGCTGTAAGCTTGTCGCCGAGAATATCTCCAATGGACGGTACTTTTACATAATTCAGTTCACCTTCTGTCTTTATAAAACGACTTTCTACAGGTAAAGTTACGACTTCGTTGTAGTGACAGTCTTCATTTAGAACGTCCAGTAGGATGGTTTCTTTTCGGTCTATGCCATCAAGGAAAGCCACTTGATAAAAGAATTTGGAATGCGATTTGGGTATGTCTGTTCCACGCTGAATTCTCTCTATCGGCTTATAGTCAATAAAGCCATAATCTTTGTATGATTGCAGATACTCTTCTATTTCAGTACCTGGAGGACATATTATATCAATATCTATAGACAGCCTGTGTCTTTGTTCTTTTAAAAGAAGCATCAGACTGCTTCCACCTTTGAAATGAAATGGGCAACCTGAAGCCGCCAACATGTCCAGCAATGAAAAGGCATGGATGACCTTTTCAATGATATTTTTGTCCGGATAGTTTAGCTCCTTGGATTTTTCTTCAATCCATCTTGCTGTAAAGCATTCTTTATTTATCATATTTTTGTGATTGTTCTATTAATGAATAAGTACTATCGTATGCTCCTCTACGTTTTGCATATCGGAGCATTTTGGGAGTATTGACTGTGTACAAATCAAAGGCGGTCTGATACATATAAGTGATTTCCGTGCCCTGCATATAATCAAAGTCTTCGTCTTTCTGTATATCTACGAGTAGCTTTTCGATGGTAGGAGTAACCATCCCATCAACCTTATTTACTGGAGATTCAGTGACAAATATCTTTACAATGATGCATGGTTCATGCATATTTACGTAGTCGTACATGAACTTTGCTGTCGGTTGCTTATAAACGGGCATGTCTGAATCCTTCAACAGAGAAAAAACAGAATCTACAGCATCCCGGTTGGTCTCGACATAAATAGCATGGTTCACAGAGACGTGATGTTGTAGTGTGGTGAAGATGCTGCCATCGTAGATGCAGAAATCGGTGAATGGCAATTTCTCTTTCAATCCGACATATAGTTTTCTCAGTGTTTCTGTTGGAGCAAATGAGAACACCTGTTTATCTGTTAGCATGTATTCACCGTTTCCTATACGGGCTATCTTGTTCTCTTTGGTTAAGGTACAGAGATACTGGCGGGCGGTATTGGTCTTTATCCCCAATACTGATACTAATTGAGGCACTTCAATCCGTCCGTAAGTACGAGCATAGTTCAATATGCTCTGTTTAATACTATATTTCTCGTCAATACTCATTGCAGTGCAAATATAATATAAAGTCGGCAACAAACCAACTTTATTGCCGACTTTATATAAGTTTTAAGTGATTAATCCTTCTCTGCTTAATGTTATTCTATAAGAGGTAGTTCATTCACATCCTTAATATTTAATTCATCTAGAAGAATTTGATTACTAAATTGATATTTTATATGTGTCTTACTATTTTTTTCAGTATACTTCTCTATACGAATCAAACTCTTATCTTTATTTTTATATAGTGTTTGCCCTAGTGTACGTATAAAACGTAACTTTGAGTTAACAGCATTTGGAGATAATGCTATATTTAATCCTCCTTGACCACCCAACTGGACTGAGGGGAAAATTATTCCATCTGTTTTTGTTTTATTAATGATATCAGATGAGATAGTTGCAGTAATAAGATATTCTCGATTATCGGTTACAATCTTTGAAAATTCATCACTTATGAAACGTATTAGATTTTTTTCTTGGCTAGTAAGAGACATATTATTAAAAGTATTCCGCAAATCACTAAGTAATTTATTGTTTTGTACTTTGGGGAAAGTCGAATCTGTTATAAACGAAACTACACTTATTGGCTTAACCACTTCCCAATATGACAGGGTAAATTTTTCCCGACCAATAGATTCCAGACCTGCTCTAGTAAGTTTAGAGCACTCAGCACAAGATATAGCACGTGCATTTTCAAGATGGGATTGATCATCTGAAATCACACCATAGAACATTGTCTGACCATTTAAAGTAGCTCTTTGTAAAGATTTACAGAATTCTACAGGACAATAAGTCATTTGGCTACGTTTAGTGTATCCATCTCCTTTACGTGCCCTTATAATATATGTTCCTTTGGTAATTACAGACTTAATTGCAGGTAGAGGGCTTTCGTATAATATTTTACGAACATCGTCAGGTGTTGAATTTTCAAGTTCTATTTTCTTTAACTGTTCTATAGTTTCCATTACTATCATACGTTTATGATTTTATAGTTCTGCTAAGATAATATAAAGTCGGCAATAAACCAACTTTATTGCCGACTTTATATATAATAACGACTGCTTTTCTAGAATTTAGCCATTGAACTAGCTTTTGTATAACTTCATCCTAACATATCCTAATCTCTTCCTAACGTTATCCTAATACGACTAATATCCTTTTTAGCTACTTTGTGAGAAATATTTACCAGTTGTACATTGTTTGTCGGTACTTCAGTAAAGATAGATTAAGTATCTTTTTTCTTCTCTTATGAGATTTCTATTTGTTAGAAATGTTCGTCAGTTTTTTTAACCTGTTCAGCTCTGTAACTAAAGTTTAAAATACATGTATATATACATGGGTAAATCTAAACTTTAAACTTGCAATAAGCCAGAGTAGGACCGAAGTCCGCTCTTGAATCGATTGGCTTTGTCCTTCTTTTTTCCTTGCTGAGTTATTCCTTTTCATAACTCATAAGAGTGTCATAAGCCTTGTTTTGCTTCACTTCTGGCTTCCATCCTCTTGAATAACTTCCGTGTTCAGACCTTTTGATGCAGAGTGCGGAGTTTCGTATTTCTCTTGCTATGCCATGCCTGGTTCATGGTGAAGTTTGGGAGTTATCGCTTTTACCATGTCCGGATTGCTTGCCATGGATCTGTGAAACCTGTCGAGTCTGAATATGAGAACAGCATCCTTTACCATGACCAGACACAAGAATATCAGGCCATTCCCTTCACATCTCATTTAGGACGAAGCCGTGACACTTACTTTTTCCTGTTGCGAAGTTAGTGCAAGCCGCATACTGCAAGTACCAGAACCTTATTCCCTGAATTTTTTCAAAAACTTTTCCAGCTGCAGCTTTTCGGAAAACTTTTCCTGCCTGACGGTGAAACAATTCGGTAATTACTTGCCTGATTGCTATCCTTGCCAACTTTGATGGCAACGTAAAAAATAAATGTTTCACTTCTAAAATTTCAATGTCATGAAGAAAATGGAAAATTCTTTCGTAGTTTCTGGTTTTGTAGGTAAGGATGCAAGCATCCATCAGTTCTCAACCGCAAGCGTTGCACGTTTTCCTTTGGCAATCAACCGCACTGAGAAATCAGGCGGGGAAACAACCCACACTTCCGCTTTCATAAACGTCGAGGCATGGCGCAAGAATGAGAATACTATATCCTTTGACCGCCTTGTCAAAGGAGCTCTCCTCACGGTTGAAGGCTATTTCCGTCCGGAGGAATGGCAGGATACCGACGGTGTGAAGCACAACAGAGTGGCATTTGTGGCCACCAAGTTTTATGAAGCTGTTGAAAAAGAGGAAACTCCTGCAGCTCAGGAGAAGAACTCCAAGAAGGGCAAGTAAAACCTTTCTTCTCTCCAAAAGAGCGACCTTCGGGTCGTTTTTTTTATGCTTATACTTCTCTTTGTTGAGATTCGTTCCTCATACACCGACTTCGGGAAACTGGCATAAATTCCGTTGCGAAGGTAATTGTCTGGTCTTGTCATCAGCAAGGTCAGGGCTTCGCTTTGCCGCAAAATCTCCACACCTACGGGTAGTATTTTGGTGCAAAACCTTGCAGAGACAGCCCCGACACCTTCTTGGTGCAACAAAATTTATATATGTTCCCGAAGTAGTTGATCTACGAGAGGGAAGAAAAAAACAGATGATATTATGATAACAATCCAATCAATCCTGAGCCGACTGACCAAGGCAGTTAGCGGTACTGAAAAGATGCTCTACACAGAGCCGGAGTTGAACAAGTTTGCGGAGTTCTACCTTGACAAGTGGGATGAGAACACCAGTGAGGATGTCATAGCCGAGTCTTTCACTGACTTTTGGTGGAATACCGACAAGGCTTGCAGAAGATGCTCAGAGTGTGGCAAGCTGATGCGTGCCGGGTATTGCGCAGACATGGGGGTAGCCTACTACTGCAGTGATGAGTGTCTGCACAGCGACTTTACCGATGAAGAATGGGCTGAGGAATGCGAAAACAACGACCAGAGTTATTATACGGAGTGGTAATATTTTAAAATTCAATGATATGGCAAATTTAGCGACAACAACCTACAAGGTCACAGGGACACGTGAGGCTGTAAACAACTTGTGGACAACCCTTCAGAATATGGAAGTGGACAGTAAGGACATATGGCTGTTCAAGCTTGCTGAGCATTACGGCATCGACTATGAGAAAAAGCAAATCAGTGTAAGAGGACATATCTATTGGGCAGAATATGAGGAAGAAGAGGAGAACGATTATTACCTCCTTTCACTTGATACAGAAACCGCATGGGATGCATGTAACGAACTCTTCCTTGAAATAAACCGGATATTGGGTGATGAGCTGAGTATTTCATACAGATGTTGCGAAAGTGGATGTGATTTGTTCTATACCCATGACGAGGGGGATTTCTTTCCCGAAGAATGTTGTGTGAGTTCATACGGCGAACCTTTCGAGGATGCATGTGAGGATGTTTTTGACACCATTGAGGATGCCATAGCTGAATGGACATCAAAGACCGGTATCGGACAGGGAGACCGTAGTGAGAAAGAAATGGTGGACTTTATCAATAGCTATGGATACGAGAGCGAAGAGACCTATTTCTACATCCATCCTTTCGCATTCGAATAAGTATAACCACTGGGGCATGAGAAAGCCTTGTGCCCCGCTTTAGGAAGTACGTTTTCTATGATAACGTAACACTTTCCCTAACAGTTTTCAACTGTCAGGATACGTTGAAAGGTATTTGTATATCATACACTTACCTTTGTATACATTGATACATGTAGACAAGTACACGTGTAAACAGGAATACAAGAATACATTGAAACATATAAACATAAAAACAAATAGTATGGCACAGAAAATCATCACTTTCGCCAACCATAAAGGTGGCGTATCAAAGACAACTTCTACAGCCTCTATCGGGGCTTGTATGGCAATGAAGGGCAAGAAAGTCCTGCTTATAGACCTTGACGGACAGGCAAACCTTACACTGTATTTCATTCCGAATGAGAATGAAATTGAAACCAGTATTTTTGACTCACTGGTAAACGGTGTCCCTTTGCCAGTGAAGCATATCAGGGAGAATCTTGACCTTGTCCCTTCTTCCCTTGAAATGGCAAGTGCGGAAATAGCCTTGACCAACCTGTTGGCAAGAGAGCGGTTGCTTAGCAATCTTCTTGAACCGTTCAGGAAAGACTATGACTATATCCTGATTGACTGTCCGCCTTCTCTTGGTATTGTCACTACCAATGCTTTTATAGCCGCTGATGAGATCATCGTACCGATGACACCGGAGCTCCTTCCGTTGAAAGGCATGAGGATGCTGGACGCATTTGTCACCACTTTACAACGGGTCAAGCCGTCACTTCGCCTGGGCGGTGTGTTCATCGCAAGATTCAATCACCGTAAACTGAACAAGGTAGTGGAACAGGCTGTAAAGGAGCGTTATGAAAGTATCACCATGAATACCCGCATCCGTGAGAATATCGCCTTGGCTGAATCAGCCGGTAGTGGCAAAAGTATATTCGAGTATGATTCAAATTCCAACGGTGCAAAGGATTATCTTGCACTTACGGAGGAAATTCTTTCACGTAACCAGTAACAACTATGGCAAAAAACAATATGGACATTCTGCTTGGCAATATTCTGGGCACTGCCGCTATCAGCCCTGACAATAAAACAGTAGAACAGACACCCGAGACCAAGCCAATTCCGAAACAGGAAAAACGGTCAGTCAAGGCAGAACGTAAAGAGCAACCGGACAATTCCTGGCGACATTTCTCCTTTATCTGCTCCAGGGAACTTGTAGATAAGGTACAGGCAATAGCTTACAAGGAGGGTTTCACCATACGTGCCTTTATGGAGTATGTGATGAAACAGGGTATCGAGGCATACGAGGCGAAACATGGCAAGGCTCGGAAGGTCAAGTCCAAAAGCATCAATGATGTAATGTAAACGTGTATACATGTATTCATGTGTACGTGTGGATATGTGTACATATAGCAATATATACATGTTTATGTGTATACGTGAATACATAGATATAGTCAAGTCAATAACAATCAAAATATTATGAATATGAAAAAATATTTCTCATTTGCCATTATCGCATTCTTAATGGCAGTACCATTGGTATTAACTTCTTGTGGTAAAGACGACATTTTGGATGACGCTGAAGGTCTTCAACCGGAACTGAAAGTATGGACGGAGCCATATCACATAGAAGGTTCATCCATTGATGATGTAAAGAACTACATGGACTTTTCAATGAAGCGATATGGTCTTGTATCGGAGACTACAATATCCAGTTCTATTCAGCTCACTTACACAACTGGCAAAGGTAATGAGGGTATCCTCTATAGCTTTTACGCTTCAAATGGAGCATTGTATTCAGTAATAGATACAGAGCTGATAGTCAATAGCCGTCTGGTCATAGAGTATTTGAAAGTCCATTATTCTCTGATTACCCCGGCAAATGAGGCAACACTTGAATATTGTTTTACGAACTCTGACAGGTCAATGGTCATAACGACTGCAAGAGTTTCTGACACTTGCTTCAACGTAAGCTATGCCTACGTCAATTGATATTGTCTTATATTGCTTTGGCCATCATCAGGTCTTATGATTTGGTGGTGGCTTTTTGTATACATGTATTCATATAGACGTGAATACATGAATATATGTAAACGTGTATATAAGTCCACTTGTATAGGTGTATATATGTACACGTGTGGACATTTATACGTGTGGACATTAGATGAATGAAAGATAACTTCCTAAATATTTGATAGACAAGTGGGATAATCCCTTTGTAGTTGAATCTAAATTCACCTTTTATAATTGCTAAAAGCATATTTCATAAGCTTTTTGTATGCTGACAATTCACGGCTTATCAGATTTTCATCGCAAAATTACTGTGAATGTCCGAACGTCAAGTACCGATTCTCTAATGTGCCTCAGATTGGTATGGCAACCTTCCGCAAATTAGAGATTTGGGTATTCCATACAAATCTGCAACCATTTACTTGTCTTATCTTCAATGTCTCACAGTGCCAGGAGCGTGAAAATTTGAAGCCCTTTGAAATTGTCACGATTTCACAAAAGGGAAATGATTAATTTTAATATTTATAGATATGGAAGTACAAAAGATTCATCCGGCAGAAGAGTATCTTCGCAATGTAAAGAACCCCACATCATTGTATGTCAGAATTTGTGGAGAGCGTAGAAAGTTGTTCATTAACCGTAGTGACGGAGAGGGAGTGATTGGTATCATTGCAAGAGGCAAACGCAAGCGAGGTTATGTTTTCAATGCCTGGTCAAGCATTGAGAAAGTCTATTATCCGACCATTGAAAATGAAGAAGAGGCTGAAAAGAAGATGATTCTCAAATATCAGAAACTTGCCAGGCTTGCCACACATACAAATGATTGGTTGCGCAGGATTGCAGATGCTGATTTGACAAAATCCCTTTACGAGAACCATATAACCACAGGAACAGGTATTGACGGGAAATGTATCAGATTGAGCACCATCGAGAAGTATTGCGGCTACATGGTGATGGAGTGTTTCAGGGAAGCCTTCAAAAAGAAGGAGAAGTATTCAAGCTACAGGTTTGACTTTTGCGGATATGACGGCACACTTTGGTGCGAACCTCGTGAGGACGGTGACATGGCAGCAGGCTTTATGAAGGAATACCGAAACACCGGAAACGGGTATTATTATCTGCTTATCAATGATAATTGTGTGATAGGTTATGACATAGACTGATATAGTCATAATTTAAACAGTCCATATCTGGAAGCCTTGATGTGGACTGTTTTATTATTAATCATGAGCCTACTTTGCTCGAAATTTATATGAATTAGCTGTTTTGATGTTTTTCAAGTTCATTATTCCATAAATGTATCAAGTTTTGTTTCATATTAGATGGTAATTTGTTAAACTCAACTAATTTGTCACCTAAATAATTTAATGCTAATTTTATAAAAAAAGGTTTACTTACGGGTAATTGACTTTCTTTACCACTATAAAAGATGTCAATTTGGTCAATTAATTTTAGTTTATCTTCCGTTAGATTAATAAAATTCCCATCAGTCATTACTTGTAGAAAGTGATTAAATACAGGGTCAAAAACGGCATTTTTTAATTTATCCATCATTTCTTCTTTGGCAGATTCTATATTACAAAAATTAATTGAATTGTCGAGGTATGGTGTTATCATACATTTAAAATGTTTTGAGTAATATGGTTCGGGCTTATTGTATTTGTGCCTTTGAATAAAAATACACAAGTCTAATTCGTCATTTAATGATGTAATAATGTCAGAGTATGATTGGAAATTTGTAAATCTATTTACAGGAAACTTTTTGTTTCGTATGTAGCAAACTACAAGATAAGTTCCATTTTCTTCAAATAGTTCATCATTCTCACAGATATAAGCTGACTCCTTTGATTTTAGAATTGGCTCTTCACAAGATTTATTATAGATTTGCATTCTGCGTATGGCTATATTAAACACTGGTTGGAAATCACTAATATTATCAGTTGATGTCCATCGCTTCCCTTGTCCATAAGGATTTGAATATTTTATATTTCCTCTGTCTTTTATTTTATGTAAAAAACTCCCGTCTTTGTGATATGTCATTTCAACTTGATTGAAAATTCTTGCTTTTTCCATCTCATCTTCAGTCAAATATCCTTTTTCATTATCGTTGACCTCATCTGTTACAATTATGCAGGTGTTATAATAGTCTGTTATTTTCAAATCCACAATTCCGTTTGCGCCCATTTGAATTATATTAAACAATCCGTAGCACCGGCTTTTCATTCTAAAATATACTTTAATCTTTTCTCCCTTTTCCATTATTTTAAAATATAATTTGTAATCAATCGAAGGAATTAATTTAGAACATAGTTAATTCGTCAATAGATTTGTATTGTATATAGTTGTATTTCTTGTTATTGATCTAAAATTAATCATTTAATTCTGACTAATGCACAATTATTATATATTTTTTGAATGTCATTAGAAATGGAGTTCTTTATTAGCATAGATGTTAAGGAAAATGTTTTGGAACATTTTGGCTATTATTTCATTTACAACATTTTGATTATAATACTTTGTTTGCTATGATATTTGTTTGAATTTGTGACATTATTTTGGTGAAACAATTTAACCTTCGCCCACACCAATGTCCGCATCCTCTAACAGTTTGCCATAGAGATATTCTGTCCATGATCGAGTGGATCGACTATATACAGAACATCCCTCTGTCAAAGGTACGGCAAGAGCATTCCGCTATCAAAGATAGTGGAGAGCTCTCTCATGCCGTACTTGCTGTTGGCGTTGCAGGACATTTCCCACCCGACAGTTGTAATGCTATGCTCTTACTGCTCCACCAGCTTACGCTTTCATTGACTCTTATAATCGTAGAATTTTCTTTCCTGTAATCTTCGCCCACACCAATGTCCGCATCCTCTAACAGTTTGCCATAGAAGTATTCTGTCCATGGTCGAGTGAATCGACTATAGCCAGAACACCCCTCTGGCAAAGGTACGGCAGGAGCATTCCGCTATCAAAGATAGTGGAGAGCTCCTTAATGCCGTACTTGCTGTTGGCGGTGCAGGACATTTCCCGCCCGACAGTTATAATGCTATGCTCTCACCACTCCACCAGCTTACGCTTTCATTGACTCTTATAATCGTAGAATTTTCTTTCCTGTAATCTTCGCCCACACCAATGTCCGCATCCTCTAACAGTTTGCCATAGAAGTATTCTGTCCATGGTCGAGTGAATCGACTATAGCCAGAACACCCCTCTGGCAAAGGTACGGCAGGAGCATTCCGCTATCAAAGATAGTGGAGAGCTCCTTAATGCCGTACTTGCTGTTGGCGGTGCAGGACATTTCCCACCCGACAGTTATAATGCTTTGCTCTCTTTCCTGATACTTATAATCATTGTGTTTTCATTCCTACTTGTGATTCTGTGAACTTTTTTCTGCAAAGTTGTTGCATCCATCACCAAATTGGCAAGTCGTTCTCAGTAAACAATCTTCCTTTTCCTTGAAAAGAGTATTGTCCACTGAAGACTTGCTGTATTGGTTTGGCTGCACTTTGTAAAACAGAAAAAACTTCCCGATCACAGTCCGAAAGGACTTAACAAAAGGGAAACAAAATCAGAGTGCAGTATGAACACAGTGAATGTTTACATCAAAGGTCAGGAAGACAAGGAACTGATTAGTTTCTTGCGATATTTTCCCTCACGCATCAAGAACATAGGAATGGACGCAGTTTTTGACCGTCAGATTGTCTATGACTACAAGGATGGCCGCAACCACCTGGAGGTGGCCAAATGCGTGGCAAAGTTCCTCGTAAAGAAGTTTGGTCGTAAGATATGCAATGTGGTATTCTCGTGCATCCCTGCAAGTAGTCCGGAACGTAACGAAATGAGAAACAGACATTTTTCCGAGCTTGTATGCAGGTTTTCCGGAGCCATTGACGGGTTCTCTCACGTGAGTGTCATCGGTGAACGTACTGCAGTCCATGGAACAAAGATAAAAAAGGAAGAGCGTGCCAAACGGATAAATGAGCAGAACAACATTGAGATTGATGCTGATTTCTTCAAGAACAAGGAGGTCTGCATTTGGGATGATGTAGTCACAACGGGTGCATCCTTTAATGCCTATGTCTCCCAATTGGAACAAGCCGGAGCTCATGTTACAAACGGCATCTTCCTTGCTAAAACAAGCTATAAATACGTACTAAAATGACAATTATGAATGATTTGAAATTTGACAGGACAGTCTCAGCTGCTTTTACAGGACATCGGTTCTATGACTTTTCCCAAAGGGAATTTATTCAGGAACGCCTTACTTCGGCAATATCCGAAGCCTATGACTATGGCATCATGAATTTCATTTCCGGATTTGCTTTGGGAATAGACCTGATGGCAGCACAGTTGGTACAATCGCTGAAATGTAATTTGCCCGGAATATCTCTGACTGCAGCCATACCATTTGAAGGCCAGGCAGAAAGATATAATATCTATGATAAAAGAGTTTATAGACGGTTGCTTGAACTGGCTGATAAGGTAATTGTGCTCAGTGACTGCTATTATCCGAGGTGCTTCCTTGACCGGGACGAGTTTATGGTTGAGAATGCTTCATATCTCATTACCTATTATGATGGCCGTGAGAAAGGTGGAACATACTACACCGTTAAAAAGGCACGAGCGAGGGGCATCCCGATTATTAATGTGTATTGATTTTAAATGGAACGAGTATGAATGAAATTTTTGATACTGTTATTGTCTTTTTCGTCTTCCGTCTTTTCTTCTACATCGTGGAAGTATGGTGGAATGGAGATGAACGGAACGATTTCAGAAGAGACAGATAGCAATCTTGATATATAAGTCAAGTACAGGTGAGTAGGAGTGGTCTTGCCATCAGCTTCTACAGGACAATCACGCTTTCATTGCAGGGATAGGTTTTTATCCTTGCCGTGTCTTTGCGTATTTTGGTGAACGAAACTTCGGTATAACCCGTTATAACTCCGGAGTACCATGTCTTTTGATAGACAGAATATTGTCAATCAGAAGTACTTTCCCGTCCGATAACGTGAGTGCTCTTGTCACCTCTTCGTATTTCTTGGCTGTGCCTGTTATTGACACATATTTGCCTCCATCTTTTTGAGTATCAGGTACGAAATACACGAAAGTGTATTCTTCCTGTCCCGGAATCTGTTCAATGACGCGGGTGAGTTTTCTTGTAAGACTTGCCATCTCATCATCAGAAAGGAGCTTCTTGGGAGTAGTCAGCCTTGCTGTTTCGGCTAACGCTTCATCATGTCCTGTGAGAGCGGCAAACGGGGCAAACTGGGCGGCACGGTTCTCCATGGACATAGGTGTCCTGTTCTTTGAAACATGATGTGGCAGGTTGATTATGTCGTCATATTTACTCATGATGTCCTCCAATCTGTTGGTTACGTTCTTTTTGGGTAGCTCCATCGGCATAGTTGATGCCTTTCAGGATAGCATTCTTCCCAAATTTCTTCTTTATACTCAGGATAGCTTCCTGACGTCTGCGTTCCTTCTCAGCCTTTTCCTCGTCAGCTTTCCGCTGTTTTTCTGACTCTTCGGGGTCAGTAAAAAGATCGAGCTGAACGATTTTAGGCTGTTTTTTATACTGCTCCTCATGGATGAGGTGATTCACTGACATGTTAATACGGCGCACGAGTAGGACAGGATTCACTATTCGGTCGTACAGCTCAGCCACCTTTTCGGAGATGATGCTGCCTGCCGAAGTCGGCTCCTCGATATTGATGGTGCCATGAGCATGGATCGGCACCTGTCTGCCGTAATGGTCGGTTGTAATCTTACCATGGTACTTCTCCCTAATTGAAGGGTTGGTCAACGATTCGATGTCGTATCCCACGGTAAGCACCAACTGGTCGGTGAGCAGCCTCTTGTCCACAAGGTCGAGCGACACACTGTCGGCCATTTCGAGTAACACATTACGGGCCATATCTGTAGTGTAAGCCGACTGAAGTACCTGTCCTGAGCTCAATGACTTGCTTTCAGGCCGATAGGCTTTCACATACTCCATGGTAACAGGTTCCCATCCCCAGGCATGGTCAATAAGCAGTTCAGCATTGACTCCAAACATCTGGTACAGGAATCCCTCATGTTCAATAGAGCATCTGGCCACATCACCCATCGTCAGGATATTGTACTGAGCCAGGCGGTTGGCAATGCCTTTGCCTACTCGCCAGAAGTCAGTGAGAGGCGTGTGCTCCCAAAGCATCCTGCGGTAAGACATTTCATCCAGCTCGGCAATGCGTACACCGTTCTCGTCGGGCGGCATCTTCTTGGCCACAATGTCCATGGCTACCTTGCACAGATACATGTTGGTACCTATTCCTGCCGTAGCTGTAATGCCTGTTTCCAAAAGGACATGACGGATTATTTTCATCGCCAGCTCATGAGCAGTCATCCTGTAAGTTGCAAGATAGGTGGTAGCATCTATGAAGACCTCGTCGATGGAATACACGTGGATGTCATCCGGACTGATATACTTCAGGTAGATGTCGTAGATTCTTGTACTGTATTCTATGTAGTGAGCCATACGGGGAGGAGCCACTACATAGTCAATGGCAAGGCTTTTATTGCTGTCCAGTTCCTTCTTTGAATAGGATTTTCCAGCATTACCACGCTGTCTGTTTGCTAAACTGACTTTCTCAATCACCTCGAATAAGCGAGGACGGCCCCCGGTACCATACTCCTTTAATGCCGGTGAAACAGCCAGGCAGATGGTCTTTTCCGTTCGTGAAGCATCGGCCACGACAAGGCATGTGTCGAGCGGGTCCAATCCCCGTTCAACACATTCCACTGAAGCATAGAATGATTTCAGATCTATGGCTATATATTGTCGTAATGGCTCTGTACTCATTATATTTCCGGAAAACGATACAAAGATAACGAGAATCATCTAAAATTCTTGAATATTGTTATTGCTTATCAGTTATATACAGCCCATATCTCACTCTTACATGCAGTTCCGGACTGATTTTCACCTGTTATATGTCTGCCTTTAAGCACATCCGCTGTCGTGTCAGAGGAAAATTTTTCAGCGAAGTTATCTTGGATCTGTCAAACTGCAAGACGTGTCTGGTGAACAATCTTCCTTTAAGTGACAGGCACTTAAAGAGTATTCTTCACGCCATTCTTGCCTTATTTGCCTTCTCCAAACTTCTGATGCAGAAAAATCTTCCCGACACACAGCTGAAAGGTTGTAACAAAAGGGAAATAAATAATTCACATATTATGACAGCAACAAAATTCAACAATCGTCTGATGACCGCAGAACTGAGAGAGGCTCTGAGTGATTATCCCCTGTATTCACAGGACGCAAAAGGAAAGGATGCACTTTGCATCGCAGTGTTTCACCTTGGCAATATCCGTTGGTATATTATGGAAGGACAGCCCGAAGGAGATGATTTCACCCTATATGGTATTGTGGTGGGCTTGCAGGAAACAGAGTACGGCTATATGTCAGCAACAGAGATGGCCGATGTCACTTACGATGCGAGTAAGTACGGACTTGGCTTATTGAAGATTGAACAGGACAGGACTTTCAGACCTTGTGCCCTCAAAGGGATAAAGGACGAAGAACTGCAGTCTTTCTTATCAAGACTTTACGATGAAAACTAATGTATAACTTAAAATTTGGACAACTATGAAGATTATTGTTATGGATTGCGCAAATGCCCGTATAGATGTTTTGAACGTTCCGGAGAATATGGTTGGAGAGGACGTTGAACTTTTCCTTGTAGAGCACGACTACTCCTTGAATAACATTTCATGGATGGCAGTTCCTGCAGATGATATTCCGGTGCAGTTTCATGAATTTGGCATAGATGAAGAGAATGGCAAGGAGGTACATGAACAAAGGGATGCCAGGTTGAAGAACTTTTCAATCTATGATAGCGTACAGGAGGTAAAGTATCGCGAACAGAAAGAACTTGTTTCTGCAGTTCGCCAATATGGTGAGAAGATTGACGATGGCTATGAATGGCACTTTGAGGGTAATTGCCCGATAGTGGCAGCGTATGATTATGACGAGCCTTGTGATGTGGTAATCCTTGCAGTGAGGGTCAGCAATGATGGAAGAATAACCATCATAGGCGATGAAAAAAACGACCGGGGAAATGAACATGAGATTGATGCCGATGATATATTTGCTGGCCACATTGATTTCATTACGTCAGAAATTGGGTAATAAGAATAAAGGAACAGGAGCCACAGTGATGGTCTTCTGTTCCTTCACTTTGTTGCAGTCTTACAGTTATAGCTGCTATGCGGATATACCTTAAACACTCAGATGTCTATTTCCGTAAACCTTGAAAAGCGTCTTCCGTCCCTTTCTATAGTCTCGAAAAACATCTTTTCCGGTCTGACCCAATAGGATTTTTCTCCATAGAGAGCCTGATATACAACCATCCGCTCTTGAGTTTCACTGTCAAAAGCGGAATGGATATATTTATAGGTACCACCCTTGAAATGACGGAAATATCTTTCTTCTTTCTTAGGAAACTCCATCAGCATCTTCATGGCCAAGGGTACATACCAGGTCTTCACTTCCTGTTCTGTAGGAGTATGCACACCCGGGAAATGATGGGAATTGTTGTAATGCTCCAGGAACATGGGCTCATAGTGAGCCAGTCCGTCCTGTTCGCCGAACAGTCCCCAGACACGGTCTCTGTAATACGGATTGCAGCAGTCAAACTGAATCTTTTCGAGTTCGTCAAACTCCTCGATTAAAGCTTCATCAATGACCAGCGTCTGATTGCCGTCCTTGCGTGGAGCTTTGTACTGATGCTCACCGATTCTTTCTTTTAAGAATTTTGTCATCTCAAAGTGCGGATTGCCAAGCAATGCCGGGATGCCGACTATCGGGGCGAGAATCTGCGCAAGAAAAGATCCGCAGCTGTTGCCCAACAGCAGGTCGGGCGATTCCTTTTCAATGATGGAGCGTACCTGTTTTAATGCCTCATTGGGATGAAGCGGAAGGTCGGGCGTTAAGACGGAGGCATGATTTTCAAATGCTTCTTTCAGAGCAACTGCCATCGGACAACTTCCTGTGGCAAAGAATCCGTGAAGGAAAAGTATCTTTTTCATTATAGTCAGCTTTTATTCACATCTTTCGATGTATCCTCTTCATTTTTCTTTTTGATAGGTCCGGAATGGTTTCCTCTATTGAGTTTTATGCCATGCTTGTTCAGAATACGGAACACAGAACTTCTGCTTTTGAACCCACTCGCTCTCCAGATTTCATCTATCGGATGACCGGCAGCATATAGATTGATGACCGTCTTCTCTCTGTCGAGCTTTTGTAATTTTGTGGAAGAAACCTTCGGTAATGATGCAATCATCTTCGCCTGCAGGTTCACCACATGCTCGGCAGTCTTTCTCAAAGCAAGTACTTCTTCAGGTAAGGCACCCATCATTTCCAGCACATCCGATGGCTTGGTTTCAGGAAAAAGCTGGTTCTTGGAATCAATCCGGTCGTGTATGCTTATGACGCGAATAGCTTTTACCCGGCAAAATTCCAGGAATGTAGCCAGTTCTCGACTGCCACGGATGGCATTTGAAAATTTAGGGATAACAAGTTCATCCCCCCTTTGCAGGGCAACCATGAGTTGCTTCCAAAGCGGTCTGTTGCGTTCGTTCTCATCGCACTCCTCTACAATGCGTATACATCCGAAGTTATTCATCCACTCTCTGTCTTCTTCCAGTTTGTCATACTGGGATATTGCCATGATGTAACCTATCTTTGCCATATCATAAATGTTTTGACTGATAATCAAATAGTTGTATTCTCTTGTCTTGAAAAATATATAGTATAATAATTCTCCAAGAGTATAATGAACATCACTCTGATACAAAGGTATAAATTATATTCATATTAATAATCATACTGGCATGACAGTTTTATGATTGGCTTTTCTTTTCCAAAATTCCTATTACTAACGGATATATATTATAAATCATACTATTATGAGTATGAAATATAAATTAGTCTAAACTGGATATTTTATACTGACAATGTGGAATTTTATCTGTACATTTGCCACATAACAAACAAAAATATGCCAATGATATATAGAAATTTAATCGGTCAGAATCACTGTAATAGCGGTTTGATTGGTATGTCTGACGCAGGTTCAGGAAAACAAGTGAAAGAAAGTAAATCAAGTGAAAGAAAAAATACTCAAATGAGTTTAATCTTTTACTTGATTTTTTTATGCTCTATACTCTTGTTTTACTCATGCAACAATCATGAAAAATATGATTTTGAGTCCTCTGATGAAGCTCTGAATGAATACGATAATCTTTATAAAACTGTCAGAGCACAGGGAACATTTAATGCCGAGCAGCTTGCCTCATTTATCAATCAGTGGTATGAATATTCAGACACAGTCTACAAATTCATTCGGAAAGATCCTTCGTTTACGGCTCATGCCGATCTGACCATGAGGTTTGACAGTATAACGGATTCCATTCGTACGAGGCTGATGGAGCTTGCGGACAACTTTACGCTAAGTGATGTGGCATACGTCAAACTTCATACTTCTATCTATGGTCAGGATAAGGAACTTGACTCATTAAAGCGACAGGCAACAGTATTCTTTTCCTCATTGGACAGCATTCCTGTATATACCGGGAATATTAGAGACTTGCTTGCCGATTACTCAGAGTTTCTGCTTTCATATAAATTACATGGGGTTCACTCAGAAGATGCGCTTCTTAGATTTATCCGTATGGAAGACTTCTTCTTCCGAAGCTTTCTTGCTTCCATTGACGAGTGTTCAGCTTTGGGTATGGCGGATATTACTGATATGACGGCCAATATTTGTGACAGTATTTATAAGGAAGCATCAAATGGTAAAATCGAGGCAGATGAAACTATTACCTATATGTCCATGAGGACAGGTCGCCGTCTGCTTCTGAATGCCAAAGTCTGTCATGAGAAACTGAAACGTGGTATAGTAAAGGATTCGCAATATGCCAATGCTTATTTGTGGATGATGCTACAACCTTATCTCTCGATAGATGCCCTTGCCATAACAATGCTGACACCGGAACAGATTCGGCTTATGACGGATATAGCAAAGGATTATCCGGCTATTATTTCCAGATTGGACAGCAAACACTTAATCGATCGGGATGTGGCCACAAAAATTCCGAATCAGCTAATTCGATTATACATATCAACCATCTAATCAAATAAATATCATGTTACAGGAAGCTATTTTAAAATTCAGATCATCCGGTCCCATATTGTTGCCAGCCATTATTGATAATTACTGGCTTGGGGAAATCAAGACTTACGAAGATTATGCCGTACTCCCTTATGAAGTACACGAACCTCAGCCTCTCGAAAAGGTTCTGGACATGTTTGAGATGAATGCGGATCTTGCCATTCTTTACCACATAGTGCCATCATCCGCTACCGCATACGGACATGAATGCTGCGCCTACTGTTATCCGGTGACGGAACGTATGTTCAAGATAAACTGCAAGACACATACGGACGGTCTTATCCATGAGTTATATGTTACTATCTATAATTCCATTGAGGTTATGTCTGCTGACATTTTTGAGGATTTGCGACTACATGAACGTCGTGGAAAATTCATAGAAAAGCGAGAGCATGTCCAGATAATGAATGACTTCAACTGCGGACTTTGAATGAACAGGCAGACGTATTACCTCATTGCAGACATCATACATAAAAACAGGACATGGATAAAGGTTATAGGCACAGAGAAACTGGTAGAGATGCGAATACTTCAGGATGGAATGTTGAAGCCGCTACTGTTTAAAGCTATCACTTTGAAAAGCTATAGGGAACATTTCTGTTTCAAGAGGTCCTGTACCTGGAACATCAATGAATACGATTTAAGTATGGGATTGTTGTCTCTTTGTAAAAAAGATCCTTCAGCCTCTGAACGGATTAAGCATGATGCGCTCACTTTGCGTGATGTCGAATACATTATAGAGAAAGCTTCTTTCGGTATAATAAAACTTGAACTTGACGATTATGAATACTAACAGGAAAATTTATGTTTTTTATTTTACAGTCATCCTGCTGTCAGTACTGGCAATGATGGTATTTGACCTGAATATAATAATCAAGGCTATACTGTGTTTCCTCATATTCTCTTGCCTGATGGTTATGAGAAGCATTAAAAGGGCCTATGACCTGGCCGATGATGTTGACCCTGATACCTTGGAAAAGGTGACTTCATTGACTGATGATTATGCCATAGGAGATGAGAAAAGGAATCACGATTCCAATTTGGATTTTTATCTGAATCTTCTCATCGAAACGGATGAGGAGCTTTCAAAAGACCCCACTATTGACCAGAAATCGTTCAGCTATAATGTCCAGTTGAACAGGCGCATTGCTGAACGGTTGGAGTCAATCCAGAGAAAAGAGTAGGAATACGTTGAGAATACAAATAACTAAATGGATTCACTATGATACATACATTAACCATCATCCGTTTTTTGTTCCCGTTTTTGCTTCTCCTGGCATTCTTCTGTTTATACAAGAAACAGTACCGCTACATGAAAAGCTTCATGTGGAGGATGGTCGTATTTGACAGTGCAAGAAAGTTTTATGTAAGTATTATGATGCTTGCACTCATCTTCATTAACTGGTGCTGTTGTATGACAGATCCGAATCTGGCAGTTGGACTGTCAAGCATCCTGACGCTGGCACTTTTGAACAGAAGGATTGCCGATAGTACCCTTCATATTCTGCATGAAAGGAAACGGTTTTGGCTTATCACACTCCTGATAGCAGTGGTATGTTATGCCACCCCTTATATGAACAGCGTATTCCAGCTTTTTTTCCTGCTAAGTGTGGCAGCTGTCTTTTATCCGTCTGAAAGAGTTCTTCAGCAGAAAAGCGTACTTGAAGACTGCGACAGTTTTAAAAGCCAGGTTGAATGGATAATGAAGAACTACTATTAATGCCACTTACATGTGGAATATATATTCTTTGCTTGCTTGTTTTCCACTTTTTAAATGTAATCTAAAAATGACGCAAATGACTAACAATAAAAACAATTCTGCTTCTGAATTGAATGACCCACAAGGCATAGACCGCTCTTTGTTGGAGTATCTGAAGCCTAAATCAGAAGACCGTTACAGTAAATTGGAAGCCTATTGTGATCTGCTCACAAGAGCGACATCAGGAACATACTCCACATCTGTTGTGGTAGGAAATCTGAGAATACTCCCCGGCCAGTTTGTTGCCACCATATCTGAGCTTGCGCGGAAATGGCAGTGGCAACGTGCAACAGTCCGTCAGTTCCTGACCGGTCTTGTCAATCTGGGCCATCTTAACATGGAGCAGTATTCAAAAAGCTACGTGTTTTCTGTAAGCCAGAAACAACGCCTTTCTCTCTTTGTTGAGACACCGTCTGATATATTGGACTTTAACGCACTTCAGTTTGTGCGGTTCCTTAAAGGACGCAATACTTCCAGTCAGGTTGCCCAATCCTATAATTGTTATTTCAATAAGGTAATGGAATTGGCGGTAACGGAAAATGACGGAGGCAGACCTGATTGTCATGTTCTGAAACAGCAGAGTCAGGTATTCGATTCATTGGTAAAGTCCATATTTCAGATATTGAAAATGGAGAAGGAAATGCCTGAAGAAATGACGGATTCAACCGGTCTTCTCTTTGGTAAAGACCATGTCTGGGACTGGCAGAAAGTAATAGACATCCTTGGCATTCTGGTTGTTGCGATACGTGAAAACAGGAAGCCCAGTTATATGGCAGAAACCGTGTCCTCTTATACGAAGGCAGAGATTATCCTTCTTGATAGCATCTTTGAATACTACGTATCTGACCCGGAATCATTTTATTACGATGACCCTCCTCGGCCTGATTTAAGCCCCGTAGGGGACAAAACGGATTATAAGCCTGGGGGCACTTCCTCTGTTGAGAACGGAACGGATTAAACGCTTTATTAACGATGCACGGCATGTCATACGCTTTTGTACACTTCGTCTTTGTCCCGCTAACGGATGGGGGTAACGACAGGCAGCGTGCTTGCACGTGCCATTTTTTTACAGTCTCGGGAAGCCTAATACCCCGACCGATATGAAGCGGCGGGAGGGCTGACCATATAAACAGCAAGCTGGGTCAGTTTTCTAAGTGTGCGTGTGACCGCAAAGGAGACTGAAAAAAGGCTTAGAATAACGCAAAAAATAAAATTGTCATTATGGGTACTACATCAAAACAAGTCATGGATATAAAGACTTCCAAAGGGCTCTCACAGACGAGCAATGAGGAGTTACGTGCCTGGACGGATAAAGGATGGGAGCAGGCTATGCGTGAGGGTAACTATGACCGCAGCCGTGAACATCTCAATTTCGAGGTCCAGAAAGGTGGCATAGTCACACCGATAGACAAGAAGCGTCCGCTGACAAAACGCATGGCAGAAAACCTTGCGTCACGTGGCATTAAAGATCCGAACGAAGGACTTGCCGAGCCACGTTTCCGGACAGTAGTCAACTTCATATTCGGGGGCTCAACCGACCGTATGCGTGAGCTGGCCTTCGGCAATCAGGAAGTTGACTTTGAGAGCAAAGGAGGTAACGGGCATGTACGGCGTATGCCGGAAATAGAAGAATGGGCTCGTGACATTTATCGCTTCGTGGCAGATAAATATGGAGAGGAAAACATCATTTCCTTTATAGTTCACTGTGATGAGAAAAATCCGCATGTTCACTGTGCTCTACTGCCGATAGACCAGAACGGCAAGTTTGCGTTCAAGCAGATTTTCCATGGACAGAATCGTCTGGAGTTTAAGAATTATATGCTTGCCCTTCACGACGAGCTTGCAAAGGTTAATGAGAAATGGGGGCTTACAAGAGGGGTGTCGGTTGTGGAATCTGGTGCGAAACATCGCTCCACAGAGGAGTACCGAAGATGGTTGGCCAACGCCTGTGTGACACTTGAAGCCCAGTTGGAGAACAACAGCAAGTTGCTGAAGTCACTGAACGAGGAACTGGCAATAGCCCAGAAGAAACAGAAGTCATTTACGACCATGATTGATAATCTGAAGACGGAGAAAGACCGTCTGGAAGATGAACTTCGTCCTCTTCGGGCAATGCAGGCCAACAGCGAGAGTATCAGTGCAGAGATAGCACGTAAGATTCAAAATCTCGAATACCAGAAGGCTCAGGTCGAAGCTAAACTGGCAGACAAGGAAAAGAAACTTGATGAGACTAACCGGTTGCTTGAAGCTCTTCGTGAGGATAAGGCTAACATCGAGCAGCAGGCCAGGGAACTGGAAGATAAGGCCAATCAGTCTGAACTTTCATGGGCTCACAACATGAGCTATCACTTGAACGGTGCAATGCTTGACACAATGTCACAGGAGTTCACATCCCGCTATCACCATCTGCCGGAGGAAACAAAATCCTTGTTTGACGATACACTGCTCAGTCAACTGGCAGAACAGGGGAATCATGTTGTCATGGTTGCCTTGAACCTTGTGTGCGGTTATGTGGACGATGCTACGACCATTGCCCAGACTCACGGAGGTGGCGGTGGTCCCTCTACTGGTTGGGGAAGACGTCCCGAAGATGATGACCGTGAGTGGGCGCGTAGGTGTCTGGTAATGGCACGCAAGATGTGTGCACCATCTGTCAACCGGAAGAAGAGAATGTAATGGTAAGCCTTTTGGCTTATGACAGTATCAACAATTAAAGTACAAACTATATGAGAAAGAATATTCTTATGTTTTTAACTGGATGTCTTGCTACGATGACAATCTCTGCAAGTAACACCTATCATAATGCTGACAGCATTTATAAGCAGAATACTTTCAGTCAGGAGCAGATGCTCTTGCCTATGAATCCTACATATCTGAAGAATGTAAGCGAAGCAGCCAACTGGGGTAGAAATTGGTTTATAGAAATTAAGGGCGGGGCTTCAGCTTTTCTCGGATCACCCATTGGTTGCGGTGATGTGTTCGATCGAATAACACCAGCCTTGCAGGTCGGCGTTGGGAAGTGGTTCACACCCGCAATCGGTGGACGTGTAGGTTTTCAGGGACTGACGTTCAAGAACGCTGAGTTCAAATCTATGAAGTATCAGTTTTATCACGCAGACTTGATGTACAATCTGACTTCCGGACTCCGTCAGAATGAGTACGGACTCTCTCTTTGGGATATTGTTCCTTATGTGGGAGTGGGTATGGTTCATAATGCGGACTGGTCTGATCCTTGTTCATGTGGCAGTGGTTCCGATGGCAGCCGTCCGTTCGCATTTACCTATGGTCTGGAGATAGGTTACAGAATTGGCAACAGGGTAAAACTTGTTGCAGGTGTAAGCGGACTGACAACAGCCCAGAACTTTGACAACATTGGTAGCTCTATAAAATTCAAGGATAATATGCTTACAGTCTCAGCTGGTCTTTCCATAACATTAGGAAAGGCTGGATGGAAGCGTGTAGTTGATGCTACACCTTATATCGAGCAGAATGCTTATCTCAAGGATTACATTTCCTATATGAAGGATGAGAATATACGATTGCAGAAAAAATTGTCAGGTGAGAAAGATGTACATGCTGTCTATCCCAAGAATAACTATAGTGGGCTTAATTCGCTAAGAGCGCGATTGTCGGAGAAGAAGTCAGATGCTTCTGAAAGTAAATCTGGGAATGACAGTATAGCCAGAAAGCTGGCTGACGATGCAGAAATCGGTCTTGTAGATACGCATTTACAGACTGGAAAATGCCATTCAGATTCGCTTTTGTCTGCCGATCAGAATGTGTCTGATGGTCTTATATCTGAGAATAATAACGCATTGGACTCAATAGTAAATTCAGGTAATTCAAAGATAACAGTGGGTGTTCCGGTGTACTTCTTCTTCCAGCTAAATTCTGACAGGCTTGTAGATGAATCCCAGATTGTGAACCTTGATGACATCGCTGAAATATCCAAGGCGCATAATTTAAAAGTGACCATATCCGGAGCAGCTGACAGCGCCACTGGAACACAGTCCATCAATCAGGAACTTGCCCAGCGTCGTGCCAGATATATTGCTCAAATGCTTGTAGATAAAGGAGTATCCGAAAGTCTCATTCATCTGCACAGTTTTGGTGGAATAGATAAGTTTAAGGCCAATGACTCTAACCGTTTTACGGTGGTCATGCTTACTGAATGATAATACGAAACTTTTGCTAAAAAGTCGTGAGACTTTGATTTGTATTTTATCCATCAAATTATGGTTTACATAGAGAAGGTATGCTCGGATTTTCCTTGCATACCTTTTGGGACTAATTTGGAGTTTGTTTATTATTGTATGTACAAAATAGAAGTATAGAATAGGCTCTGTATTTATACATATAATTATATGTTCCTACTCTTTATATTATTAATTCTATTATCTTAAAGTATATATTATAATCATTTGTGACATAGCTATTTATCTGAAATTATTTAGCATTTACTTTTATGCCCACAAACCGTTTTTTTTAATTTAGGAGTTTTATTATTTTTAGATATGGCAGTTTCAATGTCACTACTACATTTGCAATTTGTTAATATTACCAGTGTCTTATTGAGGTCTTTATATTCCTCTTTAAGCTCTTTGAATTTTGAACTACAACCACCTCTGTGAACATCAAATACCCAAAATACAGACAAGCAAGGATTGGTTGCATTAATGTATTGGATAAACTTTTTCTTATACTCATGACGTTTCTTGTCTTGTTGAATTTCATTATTGTTAAGTAATTTAAGTTCTACCATAATGGGTTTACACAAACCGTATCTAATAAGTAGGTCTGTACGCTTATTATCCTGAAGAGTAACCTCCCTGTCTATTCTAACAGCTTCTAATCCCATCTGGCAACACTTGTTTATAATGGTATTTTTCAACTCTCTTTGAATAAAATCCTCAGTTAAAGCATTTGGACGAACTAATGTGTATATACCTTGGTCTTGTATTTCCTTTTGTACTTCACAATAAATAATGTTAAAATAACGCCTTAGATCACCATCATTTCGGATACTTAAATATGATTCTTCAATACATCTGTTATATAGTTTAATGGCTTTACCAATGTTTGCTTTTTCATTTCTCATGAATAGCATTTCAGCATTGTTCATTATATTGGTTGCGAGATAACTTGCATTTTCCGCATTATATTCTTCTATCTTGTGCCTTAACATTGAGATATAGTCAATATCATTCATATTTATAAAGAATAAGTATATCTGATTAAATAGATAACTTGCGTATGCCTGAGTGTTTGGGCTTTTGCATAATTTTAATCCTTCATCAAATAATTCCATCATTTGTGAAGTCAACGTTTCATTATCTTTTATTTCCATGAAACACCTGAACATTTTGGGATTAGGACTAATTATTTCAGATTCTTCAATTGAAATGGCACGAGCATGCCCTGTTTCATTCTGGGGAGTTTCTATGACATTATTTTTTAAATATTCAATTCGCCATTTTATAGCATCAGAATCTTGAAACTTTTCTATCAATATGGCATTACACTGCATCTTTATGCTTGTAATACCTTCATCTTCAAGTGAATCAAATAATTCCTTGTATTTGGTTATATCCCAATCATAGTCTCTCTTCGATATAATGTCCAGCGCTTTAGATGCAGCAATGCTATGATCAAGGTCTGGACATTCAATATATTGTTTTATATACTCTTCCAACTTATAATGCAGTGCATCAATACCATAGTCAGTGATACACATACATATGTCGTCAGAACTAATATTCATAAAATCATCTTTTCTATTCTTCCACCATTCTACAAGTTGTTGTTTTTCATCATCACTAATGCAGCCAATAACAGACTTGTAAATATTTCTTATTTCGTTGGTGTCATAATTCCTCGTAACACAAAAATATGGTAGAGTTTTAGCAAGAATTATTCTGTAACGATTTAATAAATCATTGATGCCTAAATGGTATAGAACCTTTATAAAAGAAGGTATTTTAGGTAATGACCATGATAATGTGAAGGAATTATGTGTTTTCCTTTCCAATATCATTTTATCCAAATCAAGTTCATCAAAAAATGCTTTTATAATATCTATCAAAGAATCCGTATTTTGGGCTTTTACAAATTCAATATTATCTGATAATTTATTTCCAGCCTCATATTTATCATATTGAGAAACATTGGTATCACTAAGGACTTCAATTGCTTTTATAAGTTGTTCGCTATGCGAATCTTTTTTCTTTTTTTCTGCTTTAATGGATTCTTCATCCCATCTCTTAAATGTATCGGCGTAACGGTCTATATACTCTGCAATAGAAACCTTCTTTTCTTTTTTATTCCTGATTTTGTTAGTAAGTTGGGTGATAATATTTGTTCTCCTGGCCTTCATATTTGCCTGTAACAATAACTTATCTACAGATGATATAAGTTCATAATCAATAAATTCTGCATCAAAATGCTTTAGTAAATATTCTAATTCCCAATCATTATCAAAACTTGTTATAAACAGGGTACCTGTTGTTTCTTCAATTAGTATTTTTTTTATAATTGAATTTATCTGGTTATAATTAGAGTATGAATTATTGGAGATATAGCTTGCTATGATTTTTGTTATTAGTTCTTTACTTTCAGTATCTTTATTCCAAACTATATCAAATTGTTTTTTTATGTATAATTCATAACAAACAACTAATGCCCCCTTTTTATTAAAAAACTCATTTAGTTTGTTATCTTCTAAAATTCTATTGTATGCATAAATAAGTATATCAAGTTCCTCTATACATAACACCGCATTTATTGCATAAGGATTACTTACATAGCATCCATTTAACCAGCAATCAACAACGTCATTGTCTGCAATTCTCATATATCCTGTCACTTCACAATACTTTTCTTTTATTTTGTTTGTAAAGCCACTATAAGATGCTGATAATCGTATAAGTTCGTCTGCACATTTAAGTGTACTATACAAATTTAAAGCCGCAAGTTTTTTTTCGTTATCTTCAGTTTCCATTAAGTCATTTGCAGCTAGTCTCCAATAATTATAAATGTCTTTACTTTGTTTTTTCGCTTCAACAATTGCATCAAGAGTAACAGTAACATTAGATAATTGTATTTTGTTGAGTTTGTTATGTGATAATATTATTTGACTATCACAATTTTTTGTATAACATTCTTGCAATAAATTGCTCATAGAGCTTTTCCACGTGATATATGCAGGTACTTGTTGATAATGTTCGAAGATAATTGAAAACAGTTCTTCTTTTTGTTGAAATGATAGGACAGAAGGATCAACGTATTTTAATAGATTTTCGAATGCTCCATTCTCCAAATTTGATTCGTATGATATAACGAGTTTGAAGACATTGATAAAAGTGTGAATTCTATCTTTTGAATATGATATGTGTGGAATTACATCATACCAGTTAGGATATATATGTTTCAGTTCTTTATGTACAGCAACATCATAAAGTACACTTTCTATATTATCTTGCCTACATAGTTCCTTTGCTGCAAGATATTCTTGCAGTTCAGTGTTTTCAAATTGTAATGTTCCATCCGTATCCTTCAATATACGACTCTCAAAATACAATAAATCAAAATTGGCAATGAACATCTGCGTCATATTGCCTTTTATCTCGTCAAGTATGGTGTACAACTCATCTTTTGAAATTTGGTCTTTTCGGCCTATCTCCATAACGAATGCCACTTTCTCCAGGACTCGCTGAAGAAGGATTCTTATACTTTCTGTATTTTGTATTACTTCACGAGCTTTTATAGCAGCCTTTATTGAACAGACAATCATATATTCAAATAATTCACCAATATTTAAGCACTCTCCTTTTTGTTTGATATATTCTAATAAGAATGTTAAATATCTGGGAATAGTTATAAGTTCTTTTATTTTAGGGCTTTTATTTATATTTTCTAATGTAGCCTCAGAACAGTTACCGCTTATAACGTCCATTACATTCCTTTCGCTTAGTCTGCATATTTCGATGAACTTTAAATGCTTACAATCCGCAAAATGTCGTGCATAAGGAGCTATATAATGTTTTCTGCAAGTGAACAGCAGCTTAACTTTAGGATTTTCTTTCTTATAATGCTTGATTGATTGCAGTACATTGTAGAATGAATATCCTTCGACTTCATCTAATGCATCTATGATACAATATTCATTCTCTTTTGGGGCAGATATACCTGTAAATTCAGAGGCCTTACAAAAAAATGATTCTGGTGAGATTCTCTCTTTAACTTCATCAAGCAATCTGCTTTTACCAATCCCAGGCTCTCCTATAATACAAACAAAGTTTTCTTCAAGCAACTTGTCTATTGATAGATTTTCTCTCGTGACAAATATTGAATAATGATTGTTATTCTCTAACAGATCATCAACATTCTGATATCTTACAAATTGTGGTATTATATAGTTTAATTTATTTTCTTGTGTCATAATATTAAGTCTTTCACGTTATTATACAAATATAAGGCATTTATTTGTGACTACACCTACATATAATAAATAGTTACTATATTCCTGAAAATTTAATCCACTTGTTTTAGAACTTCGAATAACGAAGCCTAATACAAGTGGATTTATTTTTTGAAAATAAGAGAGGGAAGAAGATAAGAATATTCCATCATCTTCCTCTATGATAGTGTGTCTCTTCTTCTGCGACTGCTTCCATTTTCTGTTCCTGTTTTTCAGAAAGAGACTTCACATCAGCAGTGGCGTTACCAGGTAATCCGTAACGAGTGATATTCTGTCTGACTTCTTCAGCAGTGACTTTACGCATCACATCATAGGTACCTCCAACAGACGGGTTATATATCACGGCATAATGTTCGTTCTCCACCAACAGGTCATCTCCACGATATTTTGTAGGAGACAGGTAAGTGTTGGACAGATCTATGGCATCACCGGTATCGTACTCAATGGCTTCCTTCAATAGTGTCTCATAATCGCCCTTTTCTTGTAGCTTGTCAAGTCTGTCTGTGTCTTCACCCATTTGAAGGTAGGCTACAGAGGCATAGTACACTGGTTCTTGACTTTTGCTTTGGCCAGCTTCTATGTTTTGTTCCTGGTCAATTTTCTGTTGCATGGCATCAATACATTTTGTAATCATACTTGATGCCTTTTTCACATCTGTCAGTGTAGTTTTGATGAATTCCGGAGATTCATTCAAGCTGTCAAGCCAGCTTTTGAGGTAACTGGCGCTGTCTTCTTTCAGATGCTTGGTCATACCATAGCGTTGTGCAACCAGAGCTGCACTAAGCTCGGCCACAAGTTCTTCTCGGGCATACTCCTTACTGCCAAAAGATGTTGGCTGTAGTCTTCCCAACTGATTCTCTGCTCCTGTGGAATGAGCCATCTCATGCCCCAGGTTGGTATAGAATGACTCACCATCCTTGAACTGCTTTTTCTCAGGAACGACAATCTCATTCTTCGAAATACTGTAGTAAGCACTGTCTCCGTAAGTAGGCTTAATAGGGCAGATCCATTCGTTATCCTTTATTATCCGGTCGATAGGAGCAAAGGAAAATTCTTCACCTTCAGATTGTGGACTTATCTGTTTTCCTGCATCAGCAAGTTTCTTATATAAATCAGGACGAGCTTCCTGAAGATTGGTCTGGGCCACATTGAACACATTATATACCTGAAGCTTCGGATAGACGTTGTAACCTTTCTTTTCTTCTTCACTCAACAGTTTATAGTCATCGTATTTAATTTTTTCTTTTGTCTCTTTATCGACAACAGTGAATGTCGTGATGAACACCGGGAAACTCTTTTCTCCTTTCAGAATGGAAACCTTTGGCAATTCCTGCCCATTGTTATCCTTTATCTGCTGACGGACTCCCTGCTTGTCTTTGGTATAGTTCAGACCGGCTACACGGTCAAAAGTACAAAATACAGGCAGTTTATATCCCTGTTTCTCACAGTGCATCATGAGTAAGAGTGCATTCATTCCATTGTATTCGCGGCCAGAAAGATTTCTTGGCCAAGAGATGGATTTATCTGTAAACCAAGGCTTCTTCCAGTCATTCTGCAAAGTCTTGATTTTCTCAATCATCATCTCTGCGAATTTGTCCAAGGCCTTATCTTCACTGCTACGGCCATCTGAATTATAAATCTTTTTACCTGTCATAATCATTAGTGTTGGTAAGAGTTAGAGCTTTTCTCCCAAAGAGAGCATTCGCTTATGCGGCATGTAAGGTCAAGTCTGTTATTGTACACACCTAATTCCAATTCCCCCTTAGCATTGATTCCGGCTTTGGGTTGCATCCATGCTTCTTTTCTTTTGTCGAATTGCATAAAGCGTACCCAAGTATAGATGTAATTATCTCCATCCTTTTCGCTACTATAAGCGGAAAACACCGTAAAGGACTTACCACTTTTAGTTGTCTTGTCCTCAATTTGTTTGCCTAAAGTACCTCTGAACTCCATTGTACCGTTAATGCCGTCGTTATTGCTTGCATTGAATGTGTTAATGCCAGTTGCAGACAGGTTAAGGTATAATGCTTCTCCCTTTTTGTGAAACATTAGAATACCAGCTACTTCAATGCGAGTCCCAACTTGAATTGTTGGTAACTCAGATAGGTTGTTGCAGGTCTTGGCCACACTGATTTCAACTGTCTTGTTAATTCCTGATTTTGCCGGAATAACTATATTGATACCGAATGATGCGAACTGCGTACCTTCTTTGTTAGCACGCATTTGTGCCTGGCGGGAAACGGTGCCACACACGGTTACATTACATTTAATCATAATAAAACGAATTGATTGTTATACTTAAAAAGCAAATTATTTCAACTGTACAGACTCCTGTCTGCCTTGTTGGTTCTCCAGATTATTTTGGTAGTTTTGTAACATCTGTAGCGTGACCACGGCTGAGTTAATAACAGAGGCGATGCTTCGTCGTTTCTCGTCATCGTTCATCATGGTACTGCCAAGTGTCTGTTGGATCTTGGTTATTTCTGCGTTACTCAGTTCTCTGTTGAGCTGTACAACTCCATTGTCTGCGTACAGATTGGATTTACCATCCTGCAGGCTTATGGTGCAGGTCTTATAGGATGGGAGGATAGGAGTAAGGTCTATGCTTTTACTGACAGCTGCATCAGTGGCTTTCTGCATCTTTTCCTCCTCACTTGACTTGTCTATCTGGAGGGCAAGAGCCATGAGTGAGGTGAACATAGTCATGGCTATCTCTATTACAGGATCAGCTATAGGCATATTCACCCCACTGTCTTCAGAGGACAGAATTTTCTTCATCCAGTCATCCGGACTCATGGCTGTTTCTGGCTGCACATTGGCATCTGATTGACTCGCACTCTTGTATTGCGCAGTCAGATCTTTTCCGTTGCTGAGAACCTGTAATGAGATGTTCCCTTTTTGTGCGATCTCAGCAAGATATGCAGCCGGGTCAATATCTCTTTTTGTTCCATCTGTGGATATGTATTTAACTCCAAAATGAAGATGTTCGCCGGTAGTCCGATACCCGGTGTTTCCTGAAATGCCAAGCTTCTGTCCGGCAGCGATTTCATCACCGACCTTGACGGATATACTGTCCAGATGCATGTAGGTGCATTGATATATGCTGCCATCGTTTCTGTTGTACTCGACAGTCACAGACCGTCCTCCGTTTGTATTGGCATTACTGTTCACATTGACAACTATTCCCCCATCTTCAGTAGCAAGGACGGCCTCATGATTTGTCTGGATGTCAATTCCTTTATGCACCTGATATTTACTTGTGTCTAAAGGGTCTTTTCTTGTACCAAAGGGAGAAGTAACCAGCATAAACTCCTCTCTCTTTAGAGGGAAGGAATATTTCTTTTCTTCAGTATCCTGTACGGAAACATCATTTGATGTGGCTTGACGCGGATTGTCAGCAGTTCCAAAGGATTTACCCTCTGCCTTCATCTCCTGCATTACCATCTGGTCATATTTTTGCAATCCGTTCTTCTCGATAATATTCTGAAGGGTTGCTGCGTATTGTTTGCTTGACGCATATCCCACATCCTGTAATCCGTTTGTCCATCCTTTGTAGTCATCAGGAGAGAGTTGGAACAGCTCGGCGTATCTTCCGTTCCTTTTCAGGAACTGAGAATGATGCTCATAGGAATCTCCCACATTCGCATACTGGCAAAACTTTTCGTTTGGACGGTCATCGGTATATACAAGATATTTGCCTCCATTCTCAATCCAGCTGGAAGTAGCTTTGATCCCAAAATGGTTGTTTCCCTTACGGGACAGTTCACTCTGACCACTGGCACTTTCACAGATACCCTGTGCAAGTGTGACAGAGGCAGGTATGCCATATCTGCGCATCTGCTCCATGGCATACTCTGCATATTGTTGGATATATTCTTGATTCTTTGACATTGCGGTTACATGTTATCTGTGCATTCTTGAAACCTTGTTCTCTTCCTGATTGTCGGATTCATTTTTCTGTTTTTCAGTAACGTCTTTTTCTTGCCTGGGAGTTTCCAATTGGTCACAGATGGCAATTCGCTCACCGGCACGGATCAGTTTAGGAAGGTAAATATCGAGCGCATGGTGAGGAAACCCTGCTATCATAAGAGGTTTTCCTTCAGCATCTTTTGTGTGATTGCTTTTGCTGAGCGTGATTCCAAGTATTTTGGCTGCTTTCTCTGCATCGTTACTGTAAGTTTCATAGAAGTCTCCACATCTGAAGAGCAAAATTGCATCAGGATGCTTCGATTTTAATTCATAGAATTGCTTCAGCATCGGAGAGAGTTCGGTGGTTACCTTTGTTTCTGTCTTGGGACTTTCATCCTTGCTCTTATTGCCCTTAGATTCGGATGGCCCATGAGATTCACTCTGTCTGCTCTTCTCTTCGGTCTGTTCCTCATATACTTCCGTTTGCTGATTTGAATTTTTTGACTGAGTCTCCTGTTCTGATTTATCCGTACCTACTGCAACAGCATCTGTACGGTCCTTACGGAGCACATCGGCAAAAAGACTTGCTGCAAGATGTTTCTTGTAATCTTGCATATCTTCTGCCAGCCACATACGTTGCCATTGTTGTGGACTAATTTCACGAGCCTTCAATTTTTCACCGTTGACTGTGGGCATACATAATATCACACTGGGAGTACTCTCAGTACCTTTGGTCTTGAATATATTCACACGGTCTATCCTTGCGAGTTCTTCTGCTGTTGCATCACTTTTGAAGAGGTCAACCTTAATGTCCGGACTGTTCTGGGCGGCCATATAGTATTTCTGGGCCAAATCCTGACGTACTTTTTCTGAAGTTTCTTCGTCACCTTGCTTTATTGTGGTAAAGAAAAGGTTCAGATCTGTCTTCTCGGGGTAAACGCTGAAGCTCTTTTCATTTTCGGGCTTCAGATAGAGTGCCCATTTCCCTTCGTCATTACGTAACATGAGTATCTTTTCAAAGTCTATTGCGCCGGATCGTCTGACGGCATCAGACACATCAAGTAGTGTAAGGGTCTCTAAATTCCACTTGTTCATGCGGTTCACGGAAACTTCCTTGCCGTCAAAGAAACTGTCATCGGGACGATACCCCATAGAACCATCTACGTTGTAGAATGTAACCGTTTCATATCCCTCTTTTTGAAGTGCATGTTCGATACGGCCTTTGTTCATTCCAGGAATCTCATTCTCGACTCCTAATGAAGCTCCAGATGGGAGAACCACATCAGCCATTTTCTGTTCAGGTTCTTTTATAACCACGAACTCTTTTGTATCTATGTTGGGCAATGTCTTGATTTCATCGGCTACATAATAGTGTTTGGGAAGAATGTGCTTAATATCTGCTATCTGATTCTGTAGGACTCTGTTGTTAAGCTCTACTTTCTCACCACGTTCAGCCTTGTGAATCATATCTATAGCGTTGTTTACGTCTCTTTCCAGAATATCCGACAAATGCGGGTCTTCTTTCAGCTCTCTGATCCAATAATTGGTCATCTTCATGCTGTCCGGAGAGAGTTTAGCTGAGATACCCAACTCCTGCAGCTTAACAGCTGAAGCTACTTCCACAACCAGCCTTTCTTGCTTCACGGCATCCTCTGAAATCTTGTCGTTCTTGACTACCATTCCTTCACGGGCGAGCCTCTGTTGGTGTCCTGTTGCAGATATAAGCATGGATACTGCATCTCTGGCATAGTCTTCATAATATTCATAAGATGAAGCAGGTGGCAGGAAGACAATATCCTTCTTGCTGTCGTAATGCGCTACACCTGTAGTATCAGTGCGTATATCAACCAAATTTTTTCGTGACTGTTCCAGAAGATTTTCGACACCCTGACGGATTTCATTCGAAGCTGACTCTATATCTGTACGGTCTTTCAGAGGACCGGTCTCTTTTACTACTGTATCAAATGTAGTTTTATCAACCATAGGGAGTGTGGTCTGCTCGATATTGAAAAGTGAGCGGACTTCACGGTTCCTGATTCCTTTATAATCCTCCTGCTTGTCAGCTGGCAGTGCTTGATAGTCTGAGCGGCTGATTTTCTCTTCAGGATTATGTTTGTTTACATACTCATTCCAATTATACCAGAGAAAAGGTACTCCCTTTTCTTTGGTCTGGACAGATTCACCGCGTTTCTTTGCTTCAGAAAAAAGCGTATATTGATTTGTTTTGTATCCATTCTGGTCGCTGTGCATTCCTAATATGATGGCATTGAAAGCAGAAATCTGCAAAGGCTTCAGATATAGTTTCGGTGCTTTGCGACCATCGTTTTCAAGCCACATTCCACCATTTTCTTTGGCTTTATTGAAAGCATTCTCAAACAGCTCAACCTGACGTACTATTGCCATTTTCTCTTGTTGGTTCTTCTCTTCCATAAGTCTGATTATTATATTGTTATCCTTTTATCTTTGTGCAAGTGGTCTTGCTATTGTTTGCCGTTCGCTTGCTTCATAGTTTTCAGAAGCAATCTGACGCATCTGGTCATTCTTGGCCAGTATTGCATTTGCAAGTGTGTTGAGAGGTAAAGCTCCATGCTGATAAGCATCCACAACTTTATCCGGCAAAGTGATGCTGCAAGGAACCTTGTCCATTGTAGCAATCAGACAGTTGGACCTAATCTGAGGATTGACAATCCGTGGATTGAGCGGTTCATCAGGATAAACCCGATAATTCACTGGGCTGTTTCCTGCTTCAGGGTGCTGATGTGCTTTGAAATCATCCAAAGTCTCATGCCCGGCCTTGTTCAGCAGATTGAGTCCTCCCATACCGATAAGTATCATTTTCAGGATTGGATTCTTGACGAACATGCCTGTAACGATACTGGCAATAGGCATCATATTGTCCTTCAGATTGATTGACTTTGTTTTTCCCGTGAAGAGTCCTACAAGCATATCAGGCAGCATAGCCAGTACATATCCGATATTGTGTCCGATGTCGCTGATGCCATTGAGTCCGAAAGAGGTCAGCAACCCTTGCCATCCGTCCATATTGGTCTGTTCCGGCTTCGGGGAGGTCTGTTCTTCTGTTGGTTGTTCCTCTTCGACCGCTTCTTCTTGTTCCGGTGCAGTCTCTGCTGATGAAGTCTTAGTCTGTGGCTTTTCTTCTGACTGCTTTTTCATTTTCTCCTGGTCTTGTCTATATTGTTCCTCGCATCCCGGGCGCACTATTGAAGGTATGTCTGAACGGTTTTCCTGTTTGTCAGAGAATTTAGATAACAGGAAGTCACCGCCGACCCATGTGGCCGCTGTTTTCCAACCGCCACCGGCTCCACCCATACATGCGAGATCAGTTACGGATCCGAGAATTATACCTGTGTTCTTTTCCCACGCAGATGGGTTGTATCTCTTTTCGGCTTCTGTATCCATATGATGTTCTAATGGTGATTTTGCAACTTCCTGGGGGAGATAAAAGATGGTGTTAGTTGCTGCCTTCTTTAAGATGTATTCAATGGATGAGCGTGGAATCTTATCCTGAATCATCTTGTCTATCATCTTTTTCTCCATGGCGGAATCAACGGTGATGTGCTGGCGTTGAAGTTCTTTCTTGACCATTTCAATATAATCTTCAGCCGTTTTCGAGTTCCATTCACCTGTGTAACGCAAAGACTGCATCTGTGTCTGTCTGGCAGACATTCCACCATCAGGACCAATGGCACTGGCCATCAATCCTGCAAATGATGAGGTGTGCTCTTTATGCTCTGCTGCCATCTTATCTTGCAGTTCATTCCGGACCTTGTTCATGATTGGAATGACCTTTTTCCTGAATATTCTATCTTGTTCTGACTCTGCCATGAGTTGCTGTTTTATATGATTGATAATTTATATGCCCTTTATAGATTTATCTGGTTGAGTAATTGCTCGCGTGTCTGTTCTATGGCATTGTGATATACTTCCATCTGTTTCGGGAAATATTCTTCCAGCCATTCATCCTTTTCAATGTTTTCATTGATAAACTTGATTGCAAGCTCACGTTCAATCTCTATTGCAGCTTCTCCTTTCTCACTACCATTGAACCATGCTTTTGTCCACCATCTGATACCGGACTTATCCGGATACACGCTCACCATACGGGGAATATCGAAGCTTTGAACATCAATATCGAGCTCTGCCAATGGATCAATAAGGCCACTGTTTGCTATGGCCAGTTCATGTGCTTTTTTTTTTCGTGATCACTTAAACTGGAAAGGAATATCTGATGACGCAGGGCAAGATAGTTCAGGAAATCACCGATAAGCAGATTCTGTACCCGTTCTGCAATCGGTATACTTCGTGCGCTCATACCCAATGGATTGGCCATACTAGGGATGGTTTCATAGAAGTAATTTTTTGTAGCCGACAGTGAGAGAATATTTCTCAAAGTGAACTGTGTATGTTCCGGCAACGTGTAGGCTCCAAGACTGATGTCTTTCATGTAGTCCGGAAAAAAACGCATCATCAGATTCTCTATCTCCTTACTATCTTTGTCATACATGGTTCTGACATCCATGTCCAGTGTCACAAATTGTGGTACTGCACCAGGTTGTCCGTTCTGTTCCATGACTTTCAAGTTACTGTATATCATGGTCAGGAACTCCAGAGGATTGAGCTCTTCTCCTTTATACCTGACCTCCATGTGGAGTATTTCCCCACTTACGGCAATAACCTGACCGGCCTTGACTTCACTTCCGTAGTTGGCAAAAACGTTCGAGAGGTGTGCGTATTTTACCTCGTAGTCTCCATAGCGTGTCACCTGATAGATACCATGTACGGCATCATTCCCAAGTCCAGTAATCTTTCCTGTTGCAACTGCTGAAAGAAGATAATGGTTGGCCTTGAAATCCACACCATGATGAAAAAAAGGTTCCCCTGTATGCGGATGTTTCTGTTTACCGTAGCCAAGACTCATCTGTACGTCACGGCCTTTTTCTTCGTAGGGCATACAGTATCCACTGTCTGAACGAAGAATCATTTCTTGTGTATATTGCATATTATATCTGTTTATAAATTTTACTATCATCTTTGTCTGCCGCCACCAGTGCCTTGCGCAACCTCCGACTGTTGACTTTCGTCTTGACTTTGTGCAGCAGGTCGTTTCTTCTCACTGGCAAGTGCCTCGTTCATATTTACATTGTTTCCTATCATCATCATGGCAAGCACAGCTCCAGCTATCTTGCCCATCCATCCGAATCTTCCGAAAACAAGTAGTGCGGCCACTACAAGTCCGATGAGACTCAGACCGGAAACATTCCCTTTGCCTACATTGCTGAAAAAGTTCCCCATCATGTTTCCACCGTTCCCAGAGAAAATACCTTGTAGGAACTTGCTCATACCGCTCCATTTGCTGTCTGCACTGGTGATGGCATCATTGACATTTTCAGTGAGACCAGTTACAGAGTCTTTCACCTCTTTCATACCTTCACCTATATTCGAAACTGTATCTCCAATCTTTTGTGTCGTTTCTTCGCCAATGACAGCATCGCTGACAATACCCACTACGCTTTTGTCTGTAGTCAGTTTCTCCCAACCAATGTAGCCCAGGCTTCCACCTATGGCAGCAGACTTTGTGGCGCTTCCTAATCCTTTTAGCGTTTGCTGAGGATGTACTACTGCACCCCCTGCCGATTTAGCTACAGCTTTTATAGCTCTTCCTCCTAAGCTGACTGCTGCTTTCAATAATGCTCCCCAACCCATACTTAAAGTTTGATTGTTAAATTGTTATCCTGAATTATCTTTATACCTGAATACTTACTTTGGCTTTGCGTTCCTCTTCCATCTTTCCTTGCATTTCTGTACAATATTGGGCTTGTCCACCTCACTTCTGCCATTGTAGTCTATCTCCGCCCATATGTCAGAGAGTGAAGTATATTTAACAGCTCTCGTAAGCCTTTTGAGCTTTTGATTCATGAGTTTAAGTTTCGGACGGATGGAAAAGAGAACTTCCAGTCGTTCCTTCTCTGTCATCTTGGTATCGGAGAGGCACAGTTGCCGGATGTCATTGACTATATCAACACAATTCATGATAAGTTCTCTATAGATTTTATTCCTGTTCGAAGACAATGCTACTGCCAGGACATTTCCTGTCTGGTGCTGGAGCAGGTCATTAAAAGTTCCCAGCTGCTTCACGAGTCGGTCTATTTCATGATAGAATCCATATATCTGTGCAGCATAACTGATTATGCTATGAAAGTTGTCCAAATAAGTGTTGAACTCTTTTTGCAGGTCAGTTACTCCTTGTACCTCTTCCTTTATCCACAGATGACCTGTAGATTCCAGAAGCATCATTTGTTCCTGCTGTTTCAGTTCTTTTTCTGCCTTATTTGTGTATGCCAGAATCATTCCGGCCAAAACGGGGTCGTTGCCCTGAGCCCGGAGAAAACTCCCACCCAGCCCTTCAAAAGGGAGGGTGAGAGAAATAAGCATGACAAAAAATAGCAATAAGCGTTTCATTGTATTATCCTGATAATCTTTTATGGTGTTACTATTCGTGCGCATCTATGCCACCTGTCCAAAGCTTGACCGGCAATTTCTGCGGTGTTCCTGTCCAACATTCCTGCTGTGGCATTGTTCCATACATCGGCCATTGTATAATAACGGATGCTGATGGAAAGTTGTGAAAGCCGTTTGTTGAATTGTGCCAGACGGTCATTCAACTCCCAAAGAATCTTACTGCGTTCCGCACCTGTAAGCATATTGCTTGCTCCACCTTTGGCTACGGCATCTTTCAGTATGCTGTATACAGTGACCAGTTCAGTCGCTGTTTCGATATAAAGATTATTCATACTCATTGTAGCCACTATTCCTTGCGGGTTTTGTGATATGGCTTTCTTCAAATCACAAAGATTGATGAATATCCTTACACCGTCATCATATAGATGACTGCATGCTTTAAGTGTGGAGGCATAGCCAGACACGGTTTTCAGGTAGCTGTTGTACTTTCTCTCCCATTGCCTTATCTGAGTGAACTCTGCTGCAATGGTATTTTGTAGTAGTGCCGTCTTCTGCTGGTCTTCAATCTGATTCTTGATCTGACTGTTGATAAGCTCATTACCTTCTGCTAATGCCACATATTCCATAGGATTGCTGGATACCAATTGGGCACGACCTTCAAGACAGAATAAGAACAAGGCCAAAGCAATGACCGATATAATCATCCATCTGCTGTCGTAAGCAAATCCTTTGGTAGTCTTGACTTCTGACGATATATTATCTGTTAGTGATTTCATAGATACCTTTCCTTTGTTTGTTATACTCAACCCGTTCACGGATAATTCCTACAACATCAATGCGCTCCTTGATTCCAAATATGTCCAGTTTGGGATTGGAACGGTCTCCGCTGAAAATCGAGACAGTCTTCAATCCGAACAGCTGTTCCACGATACCACGGTTTTCACTGAAGTCAACCACCCTGTAGAGTTCAATGTAGTCACTCTTCCTGATGAGTACACCATGTTGGATAATCAGTTGTTCGGACGTGATGATATAGCTCAGTTTGTGGAGATAAAGACAACCGTAGAGCATGATGCACGTCATGATTGCCCCCAGTACCACAAAAGGCATCTTATAGGTGATGCTTTCGTGACCGGCTGCCAAGAACAGGGTACAACTGATAAGAAATGCCATGCCTTGCGAGATAATGTATTGCGCCCAGTGAGGATGCAATGTGATTATGCTGAACCGTCTGTTTGAGTCTGTCATACTGTTTATCGTTTTAGTCCGCTCTTCTTGGTTTCTTCATTTTCTTCTTCTATCTCTTCGGTGAGAGAAACTCCATTTTCGTCAAAGGCTGTCTCAACGACATCGGTCATTGAGTATTGCTTCTTCTCCAACAGCTCATCATTAAAATCCTTATAGCCTTCAGACGGCAGTTCACGTACTATTCCTATAGGATTCAGGTCTTGTCCGTCTTGTACATGGAGTTTTTGAAACAGGACCTGCTTAAACTCCTGATAGGCTTTGTTCATTCTTTCAGCCGCTTCCTGCTTGTCTTCCTTACACAAAAAGGGAGAATAATGGTATTCCCATGCCTCATTTCTTGCTGTGTCATAAGCGAGGTAAAGCTTCTGTAGTACTTCAGGCAGCTCCGCATATCTGTCATCGTCAATGTCAAGCAGCTCTTTGGTGGATGTGATACCTTCCTTGAAACTTTCAATGAAGCCTTTCATGTCCGATGAGACTGATTCAGGATGCAACGGATTCATCTTTTGTACGATGGATTCAAAGTTGAAGACGAACTGTTTTCCCGCCAGGTCGTTGTCAAAGCCAAGATGGAAAGTAGCACCGGGAGCAGCCTTGACCACTCCCTGTATCTGTCCGTAGCTGGGATTTCCTCCGGTAGAGACAAATACAGCTGACTTCAGGTCCTGTCTTGCTTTGTAGTCCAGTCCGGAGTCTTTCTTCATTCTCAACTGATAGAATGCCATGGCATCGTATGCACTCTCAAACACATATACATCTTTCGCATCTTTCAGTTCAGTGTCTTTCGGACTTGCCATCCACAGGCCTTCACTTGCGTTTGTCCCTGCTGCCATACCTTTTCGTGCAGTGCCGTCCTTACGTGGATAGCCTCTTTCTTCCAAACCGACACACTTCTCAGGATGCCCCGGTATATACATGGGGAAAGAGAGGTTCTTATAACTTGCTCCGTTGTCTGCGGCTTTGGAAGCAAGAAAGAAGTTACGGTGAAAAGCACAACGTGTAGCAAAATCGATTCCTCTTGACTTGAAGAATGCGTAAAAAGGTTTCTGAGAGTCAACTTCATCAGGATGAAAACGCTCAACCTTATAATCTTTGATATTGAAAGGCTTTGCATCACGGGTAGGAGCAAGCACATTCTGGTTACGTTGCTCCACAGGAATATTCAAAAGCCGCTGACAGACTTTGTGAACAAGAGCAGACTCTTTCATTCCTTGACTGTATTCAGGAAAGAGGTTCGGGTGTTCCCAAATGAAGGATGTGACAGAATACAGCTTTATCGTTGGAGGTTGGAAACAACAGTTTTTATTAGGCATGACAATAAATTTGTCACCCCTTATTCTGCGTCCATCATTATCCAGACGCACATAGGCAGGATAGCGCAAGCCGTCCCGCTTGTGAAGTGTATAACCTGCATCTGTCAACACGTCTCTGATATTAAGACGGTTGCGATAGTCTTCAAATTTCTGCTCTTCGTTCATTGTGTTCTATGATGATTATTGAGTTTTATCTTCCATGTCCTAAGCCGACTCCATGCTCAGCTGCATTAAGTCCGGCATCAAATGCTCTTGATGCTAGATCCTGTGGTGAATCCACGCCTCCTTTGAAATAGACGTGCGGGCCAGGTGCATGATGGTGCTCAACGAACACAGCCGGAGCATAACGGTCTCTTCCGAGTTCTCGCATGACAGTAAGGCCTGCAAGTAAGGCACCTCCAATCATGGCACCTATATTTTTCCCATGACCTGGTGCATTCTTCATGTCCACTTCGTCAAAGATTTTAGAGAAGAGTTTCATGCGATGATAGTCATCTACGGCCATGAACTTGTCATATTGCTTTTGGCTTATCTCGTGACTGATACTTTCACCATTGATGACTGCGGTCATACGGAACATGGCATTGCCTTTTTCGTCTTGCTGGATTTCTCCTTGTTCGTTGCGTACTGGTTCAACTCTGATGTCGTCCACCTGTACTTCACGTCCGTTTCTTCCTTCCCGAAACCAACCTTTATCTTGGTTTATGTCATAAAGGCTGTTGCCATCCACATGAGCGATGCTTCGGTCTTCCTGCTCCGCAATGATATATTCATTTCCCTGAGTAAGAGGGTATGCATGTTCTGCCACTACTTCTTGTCTGGCATTCAGTTCTGCTTCCACTTCAGGAGTAAGTTTCAGGGCTATCTGCTCTCTGGAATTGAGCATGTCCATCGTCAAACTATCTGAAAAATCATTTTTGATGACGTTGTTGATGATGTCCAGGCGGTTCTGTACAGGTGCATTCTTGATGGAGTTGTCCGTAAGCCGGGTAAGTTCTTCATCCGTCAGGTCGTAAACAAGATCATGCTGGGTAGTAGCCGACTGAATGGTCAGGGTCTTGCTGTTGGCATCAATAATGACTCCATGAGAAGACAGACATTTCTGCCACTTTTCGTTGCTGAAGTATACGTCTGAGGTGATAAGTTCCTTGTATGTTTTTGCTGGTTCCTGTGGACGGGTAGGTATTTCAACAGGTGGAATCACTGCTTCCAATCCTGCGAGCACATCCTCTGAAGGTTGCTGTACCATGTTTTGCTGTCCTCCTTTATAATAGAAACCATAGCCTCCATTGAGTAATTCACCTGGTTTGATTCTGCAATCAGGACGTTCCGGAACCATAGGGGCTCCCTGCAGGAACATGGCACCACCGACACGGCGCATGTGGAAGCCTTCCTGATTGCGCAGTGTCCATCCTAAGAATCGTCCATGAAACGGGTCCATCATCATAAAGGCACGTTGTCTGTCCCACGGCAGTCTGCCGTATTCGCCAACACCAATCCGGTAGCCGTGAAGTCCCATCGCCACACGACCGTTGGCATTACGGGCATGGACAAAGTCTCTTGGCATATAGAAGTCTTTCTTCACTAAATCAGCAAAGGTGTTATAGGCTTTTTTGTTAGCCGAGTTTGTACCCCAATCTGCCAAGTCTCTTATCTGTCTGGCACTGATATGATAGGTTAGGAGAGGTGAGTCATGCCCTTGAACCGCCAGAAGATAGTTTTCACCTTGTCGGATGATATGTGCTTGCATACCATTGCGACGGAGGATATCCTGCAGTTCAGGTGATAAATCTCTACCTACTGGTAGTGCATTGGATCTGATTGACATATTGTGATTGATTTTAAATGTTTATTATTCGCCTGTTTCAATCAATTCGCCTTTCCATTCGATAAAATCTTCGGCAGATTCTTCATTGACTACAAGGTTCCTTTCATTACAGAATTCGGTGTACTCTTCCTGCCATTCAGGTGAGTGGTGATTGATGTAATCGAGCCAACCGTATTCTCCACTCTGTACTTTCTGCACAAGCTCGTCTTCTGGATAGTATTTGATATTTGCCATATTGAATTTGTTATTGATGGTTGTTATTTTGGTTTATCGCTGCATCATACGCATACCTTGTTTCTTCTGCTCATTCCAGATTTCTTCAGAGTAGTCCTCCTCATGGATATAGTCAAGATTACCATTTTCGTCCATGGTCCAACAACCGAAAATGCCGAAGTTGTATTTGTCCCATTCCCGTTTGGCTTCTCTGCGCCAGACCTGTTCATTACCTGCAGCGAGACGGATACCCGTATTTGAATTCAAATCGATACCGATGGAAATCTCTTCATCGTCTTCAATGATTGAGAGAATTTCTCCGTTCTGTAGTTTCTGCATCTCAGTACTCGTAAGATGATAGCGGTCGGTAAGGTATTGAATGTTCCTACCTATGACTGGTGTCGGCACGCTCAGTACCTGTTTGCTATCCTGGTCAAGCTGGAAGAAACATTTGGTGCCAAGCTCGTGCCCCGTTTCGTTGCTTTCCAAATGTCCGATGATGGGTTTGCCTGCAAGAAGGTTTTGCTTCTGCTGCTCATTGAATACTTTTAAATCATACTCGTCAAGTTTCGGAAAGAAGAGAACATCTACATTGCTTTCTGGCGTTCTTACAAGGCAGAATCGTGTTCTTGCCTTTACTTCTTCACCATCATCAGCAATGATGTGTACAGGTAAGACTGGAGAATGCCGGCCATTGAGAATATTTTGCAAAATGTCTGTCGGCAGATCCTCAATCATCTCCTGTGTGAGTCCAAAACGTTCGAGAGTGCCGTAGGGCATTTCATTCTCATCAAAGTTGTAAATCATTTGTTACCTTTTTTAATGCGTTATTATTTCTGCTATAACAGTATTTCATTTTCTTATGAAGTACTTTATTAATAGTTAATTCAGAAACAAAAATAAAAGGTGTGATTAGAGAATCAGAAGAATGGGTATATCATACCCTAAGTTTTATATATCATTATGAAAGAAGTATGATTTATCGATTAAAATCATACTATTAGCATAAATAAAGTTAGAAAAATTACTTGCAGTATATGAGTTTTAACTCATGGTAATGGAGATATGTAATTTTGCCTCATGAATATTAGAAATATACTCATGATGGTGCTTCTGTCGTTGATGTCAGGTACCACAATAAAAGCTCAGTTTAATACGGTTGGACGTTTGTATAATCACCCAGCAAACAAAACAAAAAATCCGCAAGAGATAAATCCTTCTCTTGTGGACAGTTTGATATTGAATGATTCTTTGAAGAATGATTCTATAATAGAACTGAAAGCACGTTTTATGAGTGTTAGCTATCCGTTGTCGAACATAAAAATCAATTCATCATATGGCTACCGGAAAGACCCTTTTTCTGGGAAACGTAAATTCCATAATGGCTTGGATCTTCATGCAAGGAGTTCAAGAGTTTTTGCAATGTTGGCCGGTGAAGTGGTGAAGGTCGGACAGGATAGGGTCTCAGGTAAATATGTAACACTCAAGCACGGTAGTTTTACAGTAAGCTACTGCCACCTTTCACGCACTTTTGCTTATCAAGGCCAGACAGTCAAGGCAGGGGATACTGTTGGGATTACAGGAAGTACTGGTCGCAGTACAGGAGAACATCTTCATATAACACTTAAAAAAAATGGTGAATATATAGACCCACAATTCTTATTGGATTATATAACGTCTATTCGATGGTCTTGTGTTCTTATGTTAGCAACAGAATCGTAAATCATGTCAGTTTCGTCCATCTTTGTCCATGTTTTTAATTTCTTCGTCATCTCCAATAAAACAATATACTTTTGTGGTCGCAATATTGCAGCAAAACATAATATAATACAATCATGAACATGAGAAATTTAAGAATGCTATTTCTACTCGCAGGTGTATTACCGTTAACTTCTTGCGGCACATTTAAGAGTTATGTGGCCAGTTACTCAATTGGACTATCTGAAGTTGAAAGTCCGGCAGATTCAAAGCAGCAATTCGGTGAAACAAAAGTAGTAAGTTTCAATGAAGAGGGCGTCAATAAATATCGTTACGAAGACGATTATATTGATATAATTTGGTACGTCGGTTTGAAAAAATTTAATTTCACGTTAAAGAACAAATCCGGACATACTTTAAAAATTAATTGGGATGATGTCAGCTATGTTGATGTAAAAGGGCAGGTTGGACGAGTAATGCATTCTGGAGTAAAGTATATTGATAGAAATTCTTCTCAGCCTTCCACTACAATACCTAAAGGAGCAAGTATAAGTGATATTCTATTACCTACAGATAATGTATATTATATCACGGGTCAATATGGAGGATGGAGAGAAAGTTATCTGGTTCCTTGTGTCTATAAAACGCCTGAAGCATTTAATTCTGAGGCTCCTGCATTAGTTGGCAAGAAACTGACAATCATGATGCCGATTATGATTGAGAATGTACAGAATGATTATACATTTACATTCAATATTGATGAACTAACAAATGAAGCAAAATGATAAAATGGCTGCCGCAGGGATAGTTCTCCCGCCCGGTAGCCATTACCATATAATTTTGTTACTTCATAGGAGTAGAATCAGGGTTGAAGATATTCCATGTTATGCAATGTAATGCTCCTCCATCTTTCGCAATTGCATTACAGTCTATTTGTCGTACTCGACAATAGGGAAACGCTGTTTGTATAAAACGTTTTGCCTGTTCATCTTCATTGATGCCAAACTTCGGTAATATAATGTTGTTACCGACTTGAAGGAAATTGATATATGCCCAATTTAAGTCGTATCTGGGCTCTTGTACTGTAAATAACATCTCAGTTACTACATAACCGTTTTCTTCAAGTACTTGGCGAATCATAATAGCTTCTTCTTCATCAGAATCACGATGATTGCCCATGAGAATACGATTCCCTCCACAGTATTTTATAAAACCATCTGCATGTCCATAAACATCAGCTTCTTCATCATCTAATGCTCCAGTAGCGTGCCATGGTATAATAATTACCTTATGCCCGAAAGTGTTTTCTAATTGTTTGAGAAAGTCTACATCATTTTTATCCCTGTTGTTTTCTGCAAAAACTTTATCGGTCATAATAACATTATCACCACATAGTACAACATTACCTCCATCAATTACTATGTCAGTCTCTCGATATTGTATGCCTAATTTTCGACACGCTTCCGTACAATCTGTTATGTATGACTTTCTCTTTTCAATTTTGACTAGGTAATCCGGTGCATATTGGTATTTTAAGAAAACATTTTCTTCTATCTGAATAGGCATGAAATCTCTTGCCCAAATATCTTTTGCATCATAGATTTTTCCATAAGGAATTTTCAATTCATCCATGACTGAC
>ERZ772861.308-NODE-308-length-56844-cov-20.209829_pt1 | contig 56844 bp, 31 predicted proteins | sample MGYA00512135_ERZ772861 | MGnify/ENA primary metagenome ERZ772861 (study PRJEB29015, sample SAMEA2737700) | human gut metagenome | biome: human gut; feature: human-associated habitat; material: faeces | place: China | collected 2012 ...
CCCCCCCATTTCTTTTCTAGATTGTCAAAGCAACTTCTTTGTTGAGGGGCATTGTGGATATTTTATATCAATTATAAACTCTTTCCTGTATATCCTATGCTCCACGTTCCTTTTAATCAGTCAGGACATCACCCACATGCTAAGGACTTTCTTCTGATTGTTCTGTCCCACCCCGCAGCAAAGATATGATCTTACCGTTATACCATGCCTTGAAAACTCTGCTGTCTGTCCATATTATCAAGAAAAAAAGATCAAGGTGACGGTTCTGGCATTCCTAGGCTATTCCTTTCTTTCATAATATTCTCATTCGGTAAATGTTTTAAAATAAAAATACGAGATTCGAACTTGAATCCCGCATTTCCATTTACAAAAATATTTTATAGTGCCAAAGCTCTAAAACTCTTTTCCTTTCATAGTTATTCCTTGTACATATTTTTTCTTCTTTTATCGACTAATTTTATGCAAAGTCCCCTTCTGGTCTTTATACTCTAGTAACTGGTCGGATAATGAAACGATAGTAACAGTGTCGTTCAAATTATTTAAAAGAAGCTTTCCGTTATATAATTTATAATGTTTGATGAATCTTTCCAATTGATCTATATTTATCAGTGTTCCAACAGAATGTCCACTATCAAAAACTGTTAAGGCATAATGTACATTATAATCTAGATCTCCAAGAATGATAGACGGGGAACCATCATTGTGATCTCTATTTAAAAAGAGCGTATCGCCGTGATTCGTAATTAATGTAAAAGTACTCATTCCAAATTCATCTGATATGCCATAAATTGTAGAATCTTGTAAATGCGTACTTTCATTTGTACATTGCACAGAATCTGTGTCATTCTTTGGTAATGTATTTTTTATGCTTTTATCTTTGCAAGAAGATAAAGTTATACAACAGATCATTAAAGAACTGAGTGTATACATGTATATTAAAAATCTTCTCATATTAATTCGATGTATAATTATATTTGCTAAAGTACGATTTTTTTCAAAAAATAGATAATTAATTATCCAAAAACTATTCAAATTAGTGCATTTATCACTTTTTATTGAAGGTAAGTTCTTGTTTTTCGGAAAAATAGAGTATATTTGCACCCGATTTTTTAACTCACATAAAGTCTAACTTTATTAATGTCAAATTAATTAATGGAAAATTTAAAAAACATTCAGCCAGTTGATAATTTTGACTGGGAAGCTTACGAAAATGGAACTTCTGAGAATCAAGAAAGTCGCGAGGCGCAGGCTAAGGCTTATGAGAACAAATTAAACAGCATTGCGGAACACGAAGTTGTTGAAGGCACTGTAATCGCGATAGGGAAAAGAGAAGTTGTTGTTAATATAGGTTATAAATCGGATGGCATTATCCCTATTAATGAGTTTCGTTATAATCCAGAACTTAAAGTAGGCGATAAAGTAGAAGTATATACAGAAAGTCTTGAAGATAAGAAAGGACAATTAATCTTGTCGCACCGCAAGGCTCGTGCAAGTAAATCTTGGGAACGCGTTAATCAAGCGCTTGAAAATAAAGAAGTAATTAAAGGATACATTAAAGATCGTACGAAGGGTGGCATGATCGTTGATGTATTTGGTATTGAAGCATTCTTGCCAGGTAGCCAAATTGATGTAAAACCAATACGTGATTATGATGTCTTTGTCGGTAAGACAATGGAATTCCAGGTTGTAAAAATTAATCAGGAATATAAGAATGTTGTGGTTTCTCATAAAGCGTTGATTGAAGCAGAACTTGAAGCTCAAAAACAAGAAATTATCTCTAAACTTGAAAAGGGTCAAGTTCTTGAGGGAACTGTTAAGAATATTACGTCTTACGGCGTATTCATTGATCTTGGCGGTGTAGATGGTTTGATTCATATCACAGATCTTTCATGGGGACGTGTAAATGACCCAAGAGAAATTGTGCAGCTTGATCAAAAACTCAATGTCGTTATTTTGGACTTTGATGAAGAGAAAAAACGCATAGCTCTTGGCTTAAAGCAATTGACACCTCATCCTTGGGATGCTTTAGATCCGGATTTAAAAGTTGGTGATAAAGTAAAAGGTAAAGTAGTTGTAATGGCTGATTATGGAGCTTTTGTAGAAATTGCTCCAGGTGTTGAAGGTTTGATTCATGTAAGTGAAATGAGTTGGAGTCAGCATCTTCGCTCTGCGCAAGATTTCTTGAAAGTTGGTGATGAGGTTGAAGCTGTTGTTTTAACACTTGATCGTACAGAAAGAAAGATGTCTTTGGGTATCAAACAATTGAAAGAAGATCCTTGGAAAGATATCGAAGAGAAGTATCCTGTTGGTTCAAAGCATTCTGCAAAGGTTCGTAATTTTACCAACTTTGGAGTATTTGTTGAATTGGAAGAAGGGGTTGATGGCTTAATTCATATTTCGGATCTCTCTTGGACTAAGAAAATTAAGCATCCTTCAGAATTCACACAGATAGGTGCAGACATAGATGTAATCGTTCTTGAAATTGACAAGGAGAATCGCCGTCTTAGCTTAGGTCATAAGCAACTTGAAGAGAACCCTTGGGATGTATTTGAAACTGTGTTCACTGAAGGTTCCGTACACGAAGGTACTATTGTAGAAATGCTTGATAAAGGTGCAGTAGTTCAATTAGAGTATGGTGTTGAAGGTTTTGCAACTCCAAAGCATTTGGTAAAAGAAGATGGTAGTCATGCCCAATTGAATGAGAAATTATCGTTTAAAGTCATTGAATTCAACAAGGACAGCAAACGAATCATATTGTCTCATAGTCGTACATTTGAAGATGCTCAAAGAGTTGAAACTCATAATGAGAAGAGAACCTCAAAAAAAGCTACTAAAAAAGAAGAAGCTCCTGCAATACAAAACCAAGCTGCTTCTACTAGCTTAGGTGATATTGATGCTTTAGCTGAATTAAAGGCTAAAATGGAGCAAGAAAAATAATATTATATTTTTTCTTCATTAAAAAAGATGCGGTTCCTGAATAATTTGGGATCTGCGTCTTTTTTTGTGATCTTATGCAATGACCCACTTTTAATAAACTTTCTTGATTTATGTATTCGGAGCATTGTCGGTCAAAGAGAAAATACAACAGACTGTTTGACGATCAATTCTGGAGTATAGTCGGCTACTCGTTTGTCAAATCACATACCTATGCCCTGGAAATAACAGGTAAAGGATATGGCAGGAAAAACAATTGACATGAGCAGGATCAAACAATTTCTTCAATTGAAGAAACCATCTCCAACAGACAGATAATCAAGGATCTCAAAATAAGCAGAGACAAGACGAAAGAGTATATACGGATCCTCTTGGCATAGACGCACTACTGAGTCTTGGCGGCCCGGTTCTTGGAAAGCGCTTCTATCCCGGCCATCCTGCATACTCCGACTGTAGGATGGAGACTTTTCTTGAACTGCAATCTGACTTTGTGGAACAGTTGTCGCATAGGCATGTCATCTAACAGCTTGTGTGGGAGGAATACAAGCGAACATATCCGAATGGCTATGAGAAGTCGTAGTTCTACTTCCATCTGGCGAGAACCTAAGGTCATGGGAGAGATCGACTTCAGTTCTCCCGCATAAGCCTGGAAAAGAACTCTTCATGTATTTTGCCGGGGGTACTCTTGGATATGTCGATGTGCAGACCGGTGAACAGGTAAAAGTACAGATATTCGTAAGCATCATGGAAAGTACTGACTATACATTCGCCATCTGCGTCCAGTCCCACCAAACTGAGGACTTCCTGCATGCTCTGGCCAAGCCAAGACACTGGAGTTCTATGGAGGCGCTCCCGCGAATCATAGTTTTTGACAATCTGAAGGCTGCGGTGGTCAAGGCGAACAGGTACAATTCTGTACAGAACAAAGCGATGGACGACATTGGCCACTACGGTTTCGTGACAATAGCTTGCAAACCGGAAAGACTTACTCACTAAGCAAAAGTGGCACTATAAAATATTTATCCTCCCCTTTTGGTTCGCGCAAACTTACATTTATCTTACCACAAAATCCGACTTTATTTTTTTTACAAGGCTTCCAATAATTCCCAGATGGCTTCTCTTCCTCATTCATTAAGCACTTAATAAAAAATTAGTGTGCCACTCGTTTCAAACAACGAATGACACACAAGGATTAGATGAAAAGAGATAATGATTTTGTATAAAATTGACCCGTTTTATCACTCTATACAAATAGAGATGAAATAGGCTCGGAGTCTCACTCTTAAAATGATTATTGCGTTTTTTTGTATTAGTATATCGCAAATATACAATTTCGAATTTAAATAAAAAAATTTATTTGTTCTTTTTTATTCTTAACGAACTTTTTTGGGAATACTGCGTAAGATAAACCCCGCCAATTATAGCTGCTCCTCCCATAATAGTAGACAATGTAATAGGCTCATGTAAAATTATGCTAGAAAAACAAACCGTTACAACAGGATTCAAATAAATATAGTTTGCAGAATTCACCGAACCTATACGGCGCATTACCTTATTCCAAGTCATAAAACAAACAAGTGATGCTATAATTCCCAAATAAAGTAAATTACCGATTACTATTGAACTACACAAATCAGCCCATTGAGGAACAGAAGAACCGGCAAAAAACATATAAAGCAAGATGGTCAGGATGCCATAACCGAACACCTTCCTTGTGGTAAACAATATCCCATACTTCTCTGTCATCGGATTCGTCAACAATTGATAAACAGACCATAATATAGCTGCACTTATTGCTAAAAGATCTCCAACGATATTAAAATGAAAAGTCACATTAGATTGCACAACAATCAAACTGACTCCTGCCAGTGCAATCACTGACCCACACCACAATCTCCATCCCAATCGTTCCTTTCTTATTAACGATGCTAAAAGCGCTGTTATCAGAGGAGCCGTACAAACTTCCAATGAAACATTTCCTGCCAATGTATATCGTAGAGCCGTATTTTCCGTTAAAAAATACAAGGACCCTCCACACACGCCCAAAGTTAACATCAACAGCTCATCCTGCAATCTTCCACACCAGAGTCTACCATGTGAAACAAACAATATACCTACATATGCCTGCAAGAACCGCAACAAAAAAATATCTGCCGGCGACAACCCATATTGCAGCAGAACTTTTGTAGAAATAAATGTAGTACCCCACACACACATTGTCAATACGGCAATAAAATGCCATATTGCAATCTTATTATTAAAAAGCCGCGTTTTCACCTGCACAATATCATATACTTTTAGCCTGATTCCACAAACTATCCATCTCTTCCAATGACAAATCTTCCAATTTACGATTTTGTTTGTTTGCGACCGCTTCAATATAATTGAAACGTTTGATGAATTTTTGATTGCTTTTTTCTAAGGCATTATCTGGATTAATTTTATAAAGACGTGCCATATTAACCAAACTGAACAGAATATCCCCTAATTCGTTTTCAGCACGTTCTTTATCCATATGTTCAATTTCCGTTTCAAATTCCAAAATTTCTTCTTTTACTTTTTGCCAAGAATCAGAAGCTTCATCCCAATCAAAACCTACATTATGAGCTTTCTCCTGAATTCTAAAGGCCTTGATTAACGATGGCAACGCTTGCGGCACACCTGACAGGACAGTTTTATTACCCCCCCTTTCCTTTTGCTTTATTTTTTCCCAATTCTCCGAAACTTGCTCTGAAGAATCTGCTTCAACATTTCCAAAAACATGCGGATGTCTAAAAATTAATTTATCACACAACTGATTGCACACATCTGCAATATCAAACTGCTGTTTTTCACTTGCAATTTTTGCATAAAAAACAATATGCAGCAAAACATCTCCTAACTCCTTACAGATATTTTGGACATCGTTTTTGCTCAATGCATCACACAATTCATAAACTTCTTCTATTGTATTAGGGCGCAAGCTTTCATTAGTTTGTTTCTTATCCCATGGACATTCTACGCGCAAACGATCCAACACATCCAGCAAACGTCCAAAACTCTCTATTTTGTATTCTCTGCTATGCTCCATTTTACTTATATATATTATAGTTTATACTTTTGCAAAGTTATACATTTTTGCAATGATAACCACACATTCTTCAAGATCTCAATTATGAAAAAAAGAACACAATAACCAAATCCTATATCAATGCTCCATATTTTTCCAAGAAAATTCTTGAACACAAAAAACGTCTGTTTACTTACTTATGTATTGCTTTCCCTATATTTTTCAAATAGTATGTAAGTAAACCCTAAAAATGTCTTAACAAAAACGTGTTATAAACCACCAAAATTCAAAGTACACCTTACAAAATAGAATAAAATATTTGGTTTTTTGATTACTTTTATTTACATTTGCCATAGATACTTAAAATATAATGTTATGAATAAAGAAAAAAGAGTGTACACCTTTGGAAATGGAAAAGCCGAAGGTAAAGCAGACATGAGAAACGAATTAGGAGGAAAAGGAGCAAACCTTGCAGAAATGAACTTAATTGGCATTCCCGTTCCTCCCGGTTTCACCATAACCACAGATGTATGTAACGAATACTACGAAAAAGGACGCGAAAAAGTCGTAAATCTGCTGAAAACAGATGTTGAAAAGAGTATTGCCCATATCGAATCCCTAATGAACAGTAAATTCGGTGATGTGCAAAACCCTCTTTTGGTATCTGTACGTTCGGGCGCACGCGCTTCCATGCCAGGCATGATGGATACGATTCTAAACTTAGGACTCAACGATGAAGTGGTAGAGGGATTGGCAAAAAAAACCAACAATCCACGTTTTGCATACGATGCTTACCGTCGATTTGTTCAAATGTACGGAGACGTCGTATTAGGTATGAAACCAACGAATAAAGATGATATTGATCCTTTTGAGGCCATTATTCAGGAAGTAAAAAAATCATACGGCGTAAAACTTGATAACGAATTAACTACTGAGGCACTAAAAGAATTAGTTTCGAAATTTAAACAAGCCATTAAACAACAAACTGGCAAAGATTTTCCGTCTAACCCAATGGAGCAACTTTGGGGAGCAATCTGTGCAGTATTCGACAGTTGGATGAACGAACGAGCCATCTTATACAGAAAGATGGAAGGTATTCCATCAGAATGGGGAACTGCAGTATCTGTAATGGCTATGGTTTTCGGAAACATGGGTAATACATCAGCTACAGGTGTATGTTTTAGCCGTGATGCTGCAACAGGTGAAAACATATTCAACGGAGAGTGGCTTGTAAATGCACAAGGAGAAGATGTCGTAGCCGGCATTCGTACTCCACAACAAATCACGCTACAAGGTTCACGCCATTGGGCAGAATTACAAGGCATAAGCGAAAAAGAAAGAAAAGAAAAATATCCTTCTATGGAGGAAGCTATGCCAGAAATATACCGTCAGCTCAATACGATCCAACACAAATTGGAAGAACATTACAAAGATATGCAGGACATGGAATTTACCGTACAAGAAGGAAAACTATGGTTCTTGCAAACACGTAATGGAAAAAGAACAGGAGCAGCAATGGTAAAAATTGCTATGGATTTATTGCGCCAAGGACTAATTGACGAAAAAACAGCATTACTACGCTGCCAACCTAACAAACTGGATGAACTGCTTCACCCTGTATTCAATAAAGCTGCATTATCTACTGCAAAAGTACTCACACGAGGTCTTCCGGCTTCGCCAGGTGCAGCAACCGGACAGATCGTATTTTTTGCAGAAGATGCAGCCAAATGGAGAGCAGACGGGCATAAAGTAGTTTTGGTTCGAATCGAGACATCACCTGAAGATTTAGCAGGAATGGCTGCAGCTGAAGGAATTCTGACCGCACGAGGTGGCATGACTTCCCATGCAGCAGTTGTTGCACGTGGAATTGGAAAATGCTGTGTAAGTGGAGCTGGCGCGATTAATATCAATTATAAAACCCGCACAGTTGAAATTGATGGCACAATATTAAAAGAAGGAGACTATATATCCATCAATGGTAGTAACGGACAAGTATATCAGGGCGAAATACAAACACAAGCGGCAGAACTATCTGGCGATTTTGCCATATTGATGGATTTGTGTGCAAAATATTCCAAGCTATTAGTACGTACCAATGCTGACACACCACATGATGCAGAAGTCGCTCGTAAATTTGGTGCCGCAGGTATTGGACTTTGCCGCACAGAACACATGTTCTTCGACAACGAAAAGATCATAGCAATGCGTGAAATGATTTTGGCAGATGATGTTGAAGGACGTCGTAAAGCATTGGCAAAACTTCTACCATACCAAAAAGAAGATTTCAAAGGCATATTCAAAGCTATGGACGGATACCCCGTAAATGTGCGCCTATTAGATCCTCCTTTACACGAGTTTGTTCCACATGATCAAAAGGGACAAGAAGAAATGGCCGCAGCCATGGGAGTAACTGTAGAGTACATTCACCAGCGTGTCGAAAGTTTATGCGAACACAACCCCATGTTAGGGCACCGTGGATGTCGCTTAGGTAATACTTATCCAGAAATCACACAAATGCAAACGCGTGCCATCATCTCAGCTGCAGTTGAGCTAAAGAAAGAGGGATACAATCCTCAACCTGAGATAATGGTACCACTTACAGGAATTCTTTACGAATTTGAAGCACAGGAAGAAGTAATACGCGCTGAAGCCGCTAAGGTTTTTGAGGAAGAAGGAATTGAAATTCCATTTAAAGTTGGAACAATGATTGAAATACCAAGAGCAGCTTTAACCGCAGACAAAATTGCCTCACGTGCAGAATATTTTTCATTTGGAACTAACGACTTAACCCAAATGACATTTGGCTACTCACGTGACGATATTGCGTCATTCCTTCCCGTTTACTTGGACAAAAAGATCTTATCTGTAGATCCATTCCAAGTTTTAGACCAAAATGGCGTTGGGCAATTAATTGATATGGCAGTAAAAAAAGGACGCTCTGTCCGTCCAGAATTAAAGTGCGGAATTTGCGGCGAACATGGAGGTGAACCATCTTCTGTAAAATTCTGCCATCACGTAGGACTAAACTACGTAAGTTGCTCGCCATTCCGAGTTCCTATTGCTCGATTAGCAGCGGCGCAGGCTGCAGTGGAATAAGCATCGCAACGAGTTAAATTACAGATAATTAGGCGGTAACCCTTTATTAATAAGGCGTTTCCGCCTAATTGATTTTGTACAGTACAACTCACTTTTCATGCAGAATGAACGTAAAAGTTTACTAATTATTTACCAAAATAAGAGGGTCGGTTTACCAAGGGTTTACCAAAGCAAAAATCAGATTTACAGCATTTTACATAAAAAGAATCGTTGAACGTAAAAAAATCAATAGGAACATGCCAACATTTAAGACTTGCGTGAAATCACGTAGAAAAGATGGTTTTTATGTGGTATATATCCGAATTACGCATCAAAAAAAGATAGCCTATATGCCTACAGGGAAAATGGTAAGTGACAAAGGGTTATCTAAAGGGGAAGTTATCGACCCATACGTACTGCAATACTGCTCCAACAAAATTGTAGACTATGTTAACCGGCTCAATAAACTAGATATAGATCAGTGGGACGTACAGGAAATTGCCAATTTTCTGAAAAGCGAAAATGATGACATTTGCTTTTCGGACTATGCGAGAAAATACATCGACCATATGATGGCAAAAGGACAAATCCGAAATGCGCGGAATTACGAACTTGCATTAGGACACATGGAACGCTTTGCCGGAACCAACAAAATAAAATTTTCCCACATGACATCGGTTTTCGTCAACAAGTGGATTCTGAGCATGGAGCATACCAAACGGGCCAAAGAAATGTATCCCATATGTATGCGACAGATATTCAAGTCCGCAATGTTGGAAATGAACGACTACGATACCGGAATTATAAATATCAAGACCAATCCATGGGTAAAGGTACAGATACCTCAGGCTGAGCGTCCGCGAAAACTGGCTATTTCACCTGAAGAATGCCGTAGGTTCTTTTCCTATCCTCTTCCAGAAAGCAAGATGAAGCATCCTCTTCCTGAGCTAGGCCGCGATGTGGCCATGATGGTTCTGTGTTTGGCTGGCATCAATACCATTGACCTGTACGAAATGAAAAAAGAGGATTATCACGGAGGCATATTGCACTACCAACGCGCCAAGACAAAGAATTCTCGTTCTGATGGTGCCTACATTGAAATGCGTGTCCCCCCTATCCTCCTCCCACTATTTGAACGCTATGCCAATACGAACTCATTCGACGGGCATCTGTTTAACTTCTATCAGCGACACAGCTCGTCAGACAGTTTCTCTGCCAATGTCAACATCGGCATCCGAAAAATATGCCAAGCAATGGGTTTGGAAAAAGAACAGTATTATTGTGTTTATACATTCCGGCACACCTGGGGAACCGTAGCCCAGAATGACTGTCAAGCGACCATCAGTGAAGTGGCTTTTGCCATGAACCATAGCGCCGGCCATAAAGTTACACGTGGGTATCTCAAGTTAGACTTTTCACCGGCATGGGAACTCAACGAAAAGGTGATTGATTTTATTTTCTTTTCTGATAAGCCATCAAAAGAAGATTCCAATGATGAAAATACCCAATTCAGATTATCGTACCGATTCCTGGCTCGCGGTACCGCATACCTGCAAGGAAAAACCATTGCCGAAATACAAGATACAGGATTTAACAATGCCGAAGAAGTCATAAAGAGACTAATTGACAGATTACCCGATGACATCCCTAACCGTTCCATAGTAATGTTTAAAATTGAAAATGTGGACAAAGGACAATTCATCGTAGTACAGAAGATGAAAGGGCGCGGTTTTTAAATTATGATCCTCTCGTACACGCGTGTGCGCGCGAGCGCGCATACATGCATACGCGCACGCATCTTGATATACTTCTTCTATTTTTTATTTCTTTTGGTTCTTTTCTTTTTTTTCTTCCGAAGAAATCCTCATTTCTTCCGAAGTTATCCCCATTTCTTCCGAAGAAATAAAAAGGCGCCAGGGAATTCCCAACGCCTTTTTATCATTGATATTGCTTTTTTGATGCCCCCTATTTCAATTGTAGCTTTTAGAATATTCCTTTACTTTGAAAACAAAAAACTGCGGAACCAGATTAACCAGTCCCACAGGAAAAACAAAGTAAGAAATATATAATGTATGGATAAGGATGTCTTTTCTCTAAAGTAGAAAGTTATAGATTATTCCTCTTCTATATCGCCGGATAATTCCTCCAACTTATCTTCAATAGTTTTTCGATTCTGCACCACAGCGTCAATAGTGGTAGACTGCATCTTGGGAGCTACATAATTAGTAAGTTTTTCCATGATAGATACTCTGTCCTTCGGATCAAGGAGGGCAATGTCGTTAAGAAAAAGATCACTGTTGTAATACTCCTCAGTGGCCTGCGAGATAAGCTCTCGTATGCCTTTGGTAACCTTGTTCGGCGTTCCTTTCTTTCGTCCTCCTGTTTTACGCCCTACTGCCATGTGTGTAAAAACTTAAACTTATGATGCAAAGATAATGGATTAAATTGCGCCCAATAAGATAAGTTTTAACACATAACACTATGGCAGGATTAGTAGGGGCTGCCCTTGGCGCGGTAGGCAGCATATTCGGCGGTATTTCCGCTTCGCGCGCGATGAAAAAAGCAAAGCAAAACTTGCAGGATCAGATTGACAAAAACCAGGACTGGTATGACAGGCGTTACAATGAGGACGCCACACAGCGGGCAGACGCACAGCGCATACTTACCTTGACGGAAGATAACATTAAGCGGCGGAACAAAGCTGCCGAAGGTACACAAGCGGTGATGGGAGGAACAGAAGAGAGCGTAGCGGCCACTAAAGCAGCCAATGCACAGGCACTGGCTGACGCCACCTCTACCATAGCAGTCAATGGCGAACAACGCAAGGACGCCATCGAGGGACAGTATCGCCAACGTGATGCCGCGCTCAAACAACAACTCAACCAGATAGAACAGGGAAAGGCTCAGGCTGTGACTGGAGCCATTGAGGGCCTGTTGGGGAAAACCGGTGACATGGATTTTGGAACCATAAAGACTAAAAGCGGTAAGGAGATTGACTTATGAGCATTAAAGATGACATTCTTGGCAACAAGCAAAAGCCTACCGCAACTACTCCTCAAATGAGTGCGCAAGCACAGGCACAGGCTGTGCATGAGCAAAAGGAAGCTCCTGCCGCCGTACCATACGCCGCCAATACTATTGGAGATAATGGCGCAACGCGCACGCGCATCAATCCTGGAGGAAGTCAGGAGCTTCAAAGTACACGGAATGACGAAGTGGCGTCTAAGCAACAAAATCAGGAGGAGCAGCCACCACGCCAGATGACGATGGAGGAAATTTTTCGTGCAACCAATCCCAACCCTATCCTCACCCCTGAAGAGGAGAAGCGGCAAGAAGCCCGTCGAAAGCGCCGAAAAATCTTTTCCGCCATTAGTGACGGAATCTCTTCTATTGCTAACCTGTACGCCACTTCACAATACGCGCCGAATGCCAATACGCCATCACTATCTGCAAGAGAGCGTGACCGATGGATGCAGGAGGATGCAGACCGCGCGGCTAAAATAAACTCCTACATCAATGGCCTACAACAAGCTCGCCTGGGGGATGCCTCGCTCAATTATAGTAATCTTCGGGCGAAGAAGATGGAAGAGGAAGAAAAACGTGCGGCTGCAGAAGAACAACGCAAACAAGCCCAGGAAGAATATGAGAAAGAAATGCGTAATCTCGACAAGCAGCTAAAAGAAAAGCAGATCACCAAAGCCGATTTTGACGCCAAAAAATCAGAGGCACAAGCGAAAAAGTCAGAAGCCGAAGCACAGTATGCCGGAGCCGTACAAAGATCTATTATCAACAAGAACAACCGACAAGGTCGTAGTTCCAGTGGAGGCGGAAGCGGTTCTTCAGGAGGAAGTGGTAAGTATTACGGTCAATTATTAGGGAAAAGATACACTACAAAAGCCGATTATGAAAATGCGGTAATGACACAAGCCAGAAAATACGGAGTAAACTTATATGAGACTGTCGGGTCAGGCTTACTGAATAAAGAGACCAAACGTAAGCCAATAGAACAGATAGCAGCTGAGGTAAACGAAAAATACGACATTATTAATTCAAGAAACGCTTATAAGAGATAGATTATGCCCAACAATTATACTGACAATTATCAAGTCACCTACAATGGCAAAACATATAATGTGCCCAAAAACACATTGGATAAACAAGGATGGGATAACTATGCACAAAGTCATCCGGGTGCCACATTAAGAATGCGTGATAAAAACAACGCAGATTATGACGTGCCTTTTGCAGATATAAGCAGAATGCAGCAAAAGGGAGGATTAAGACCTTACAACTTTCGCGTAACGCACAAGCAGCGGTCAACGCAAAGGAGAACTGCACAGCCTAGCAATAACCTGTCGCAGCGTATCACTCAGCGCTCCGCCCAGCGTCCTGCCTCGCAATCCGCTCCTATGGTAGCCCAACCGGCCGCAGCTCCTGCAGCTCCATCTACGCCAACCACCAATTATACAGGACCAATCGCCAAGCAAGAACCATTTAAGGGCCTGGATGTAGAGCCGGCAGTTGAATACAACCAGAAAACAGGCAGTTTTACCAAATCAAATAAGCACAAGTACACCAGCGAGGTCAAGCCAACAGCGAAAAAACAGTCCACCACTCCACTCCAAGACGCCATTGCCGACAAAGAGCGTCTCAGTAAAATGATGGAAGCGCGTATGCGTGAGCTTGAGCAGCAACAGCAAGACATGCCCTGGTGGCAACAGTTGGGAAGTGCCGGAAAGACAGGTATGGGTGCCGACATGAACTATGAAGCCATATCTAACGGCGGATTGCTTAATGATGATGAATACATCAAGTTGCAGGCTGCCTACAATGAGGCAGACAGACGAATACGTAATTTACAAGCATTGCAAAACAAAGACGGATTTTGGGCCTCATTAGGGCGAAATCTAAAGAGACGCGACTTGTGGGATAATGGAATAACGGACTTTACCACAGGAATGGGAAAGTTACGTGCTAAGACGGACCCCAAGAATGATAAAAGCGAATCAACGCAAGAGCTTTTAAAACAGGAAGCTGCAGCAGATGCAGCCGAGCAACAAGCCGATCAGGAGCTTGGCGATGCTGCAAGATGGGGACGAATGGCAGCGGAATCAGCCTCTTATACACCATACTTTATACAGTTCGGCGGAATTATGAATGTAGCCAGCAAGGCTGGTGCAAAGGCGGCCACTAATATTGCAGAAAGGCTTGGTGCTAAAGGATTAATGCGTACGGTGACAAAAGGCACGGGCAAGGTTCTGGGCGACGTGGGCGGCTCGCTAGGACTTACGGTAGGCCCACAGGCATTACGCACCTCATCTGATGCTATTGACAGATATGTAGGACATGTAGATGTAGACGATGACGGTAATTTTACCTATACGGGAGGTAAAGGCGCCGGACGATCTGTATATGAGGGCATCGCCAATTCTACCATTGAAAACTTTACCGAACTTGTCTTTGACGGTATGCCAGGCGTGGCTGATATTGCCCGTGGGGGATTGGCCAAGCTGGGATTAAAAGGTGCCAGCCGTTGGATTGACAAAGCTACCGGAAGCCAGCTATACAAGGCCAGCCAGAAGATGTTAAGACGCGCAGGCGTGGGTAACTTGACGGGTGAGATTGCAGAAGAGGAAATAAACATCCCTCTTAATGCTCTATTTGTTGGCGATAATTCTTTTAGCGACCTACTCGACAAGGATCAGCAGAAAGACATCGTGGGCGGTGTCGCTCTATCCACAGCACTTATGCACGGCGTGTCTCTTGCCGCACGAGGCGCCGGTCGTAGTCTTTCTGCCGCAGCTTATGCGCGTTATATGCACAACCTTAACAAGGCAGACAGCAAAGCAGCAGAATTAATCGGAGACGAATGGGAAGGCATGAAAGAGAGTCTGGACCAGTCTACCAATGATGAATGGGCTAAAGCGCTAAGCCGCATCACGGACCGTTCAGACTTGACTGATGAGCAAAAAATAGCTGCCGTAGATTATGCCAACCGGTTAGTACAGCAGAGAGGATATAATCTTGGGCAAAATGCCGCGTCAGAAAAGGGCTTGCAAAATCCAGTAGAGCAATCTGCGTCGGAAGCCTATCTTAATGGAATGGAAGAAAATGATCCTTCGAACCTCAGTAAGATTGTCATTAATCTGAATAACAGTCGTAAAGACGTCGCCGAAAAATTGGGTATTAATGAGGATGAAGTGGACGATGAGCTGAATGACCCGGTTAATTACATGAATACACACCCGAACGCAGACAAGCAAGCCATTGTCAATTACGCCAATGGCAAAGCGGCCTATGACGGTATGATACAGCAGCAAAAGTATCGCATAGACGATGCTGTGTCACAAAATGAGAATCTTATTGACAGCCATACCAATAAAGATACGGGCATGATTACCCGCGCTTCGCTAAAAGCTAAAGACGATTCAGGAAACGATAAACAGGTGTACATCATCGGCGGAACAGTTAATATGATGGAGGACGGCTCCGGTATTGACAAGGATAAGTCGTCAGGAAGCGTAATTGTCATTGATGAAAATGGAGAACAATCCATGATTTCACCAATCGAAATTTTGTCTTTGGATGCCCCAATCGACCCGGCAGAAGAAAAAAGAGTGACATCTGACGCTATACGCGAACAGATGGCATCTGAATTCGAGACACTTATCAACAGCTATATAAACCAACCTGCCACAGAGCAAGCCACCAAGACTTACAAGATGGGAGACGAATTGACGATCAACGACGAATCAGGTAATACCATAAAAGCCGAAGTAATCTCGCAGGCTTACGAAGATGGACGTTACCTTGTTCGCAGCGAATCACCTATCAATGGCAATGTCGTCAATAGTTTTACCGCTGATGAGATTAATAATCTTACAGGTGTACAACAATCGTCAGAAACACCGGTAGAAGAACAGCCGGCAAATATGGCTCCCGAAGCGCCACAGGTCAATGAAAGCGAATCTGTACCAGAATCCGAAGAGGCTGCTGCACCTGAAATGGGGACCAATGCGGAGACAGCACAACAGATAGCCGAAGCTCAACCAGCTACAGCACTTGCCCCTGAAACGCAAGAGCAAGAGCAACCTTCCGCACTTAGCAGAATACCAATTGACGAGAAAGGAGAACCATTATATGAGCAGGCGGACTCCGAAACTGCCTGGGATGCAATAATGGAGCAAACAGAGGGGGACGAAAATGATGCTCGAGAAGTCATTAACAGCATGATTGCGGACAAAGAAAATGAGCTGAAAAAACTGGAAAAATCAAAACCGAAAGCAGGAACGACGATTTCCCAGAAGATTGCCGCACAAAAAGAGCATAAAGCTGTAGTACAACAAGCCCGTGATGCGCTGAAAAAATGGCAGGATATTGCCGCCATACCGGACCGTAGGGCCAGCATGGCACGAGAAGAAGCGCAAAAAGCTGCCAAAGCCGAAGCAGAAGCCTGGAGAATAGCTGCCGAAGCGGAAAAGGCTAAACAGGAAGAAGAGGCCAGAAAACAGCGGGAAGCCTTAAACGGTGTTCCTGATTATGTGCAAGACACGCCTACCGATGCCCGTGCGAGAGGCTATCGCCGTGTGAATGGTGAGAAGATAGACCGTCAGGAACCTATTTCAGCTCCAATGGGTAAAGAGATTGAGGTTAAATTCAGCGACAACGAAAAGCCTAAAGGACTTGTAGCCGTCATTGACGCCGCACAACTACAGCCTAGCCACCTAAACGGCAACCGTAATCCTTTGCACTTCATTGATGAGGCGCAGCCTAAAGAGCGTAACGACGAAGCCAGCAGACTGGCCGCACAGAAAATTGCTTCCGACATACGCCCGGAAGAGATTACATCTTCTACTACGGCCTACACCGGCGCCCCAACGGTCAATACAAGAGGCGAAGTAATACAAGGCAATAACCGTAGCATAGCTCTTCGTGATATGTGGGCAGAATACCCGGAACAAGCGGCAAAATACAAGCAATATCTTATGGACCATGCACAAGATTATGGCCTTAATGCGGACGATATTGCCAACATGGATAGCCCTGTACTGGTCAACATGATAGATGTTCCCGATGATCAGGCCATACAATTAGGCCAGTATGTGGCCCAAGATACCGAGAGCGGCGGTGTGGAGCGCATCAAACCACAAAATGCGGTACGTAAGATTGGAAAGGACATGAACATTTTTGCCGGATTACTGCTCAATTCTACTAATGAAGAATCCTCTTTCTCCGAACTACTGGACGCGAATGGACTTGACGCGCTTAAGTGGTTGAATAAAAAGGGAATTATTACCGATACGCAATATAAGAGTGCATTTGACAGCAAGGGGAATATCAATGCCGAGGCAAAGAATGACCTGAAAGGTATCATGTATCAAGGCATTTTCCAAAATGGAAATACCCACTTGGAAGAAATGTTTGGAACATTGCCGGCTAAAGCTCAACGGGCCATATTGGCAACAGCCTATCGAGATTATGACAGCCCACAGAATGAACGCCTTGTACCCGAAATACAACAAAGCATCATGGCCTATTACGCCTTGCAGCAGTACGAATCATTTGCACAGGCCAAGAACTACAAGGAAGCCATGATGGCCGCACAAGACTGGAGTAGACAAGCCGCATTCGATGACGTGACCGGCGAAAGCTATCTGCCTTCAGAAAGATATAGTAATTTTGCGCTTTTGCTGGCCACGATGTACAAGGGACAGACGCAGACATTTATTCAGAACACGCTGAAGAAGATCTTTGACCTTGTGCAGGGTACTCAGGAAACAACCTTATTTGATGAGCCGGACAATACCCCACGCTCACTTGTGGAGGCCATCAACGAGACATTAAGTAGCTTAAGTGATGAATTATTGTTGAACGAAAACTTTATATACAATGGACAACTTAGAAATCATGTACTGGCTGGCAGTGGTGCAACAAGCCAACCGAGGGGACAAGGAAGCGTTGGAAGTACTACGTCAGGAGGACGAACTGAGAGTGGAACAGGGACAAATGACGGTGATAGACGAACTAAAACTGATAGCCGACAAAGTGAAACAGCCGAAAATGGAGGGGACAGACTTCGGGACAATGGCCGAAGAGGAAGAAAGACTGAAGAACATTCGCTATCCCAGAAGAATACCCAACCCGGACAAAAGGAACGAGTAACCAAGTCAACGATAGACCCACGTACAATGACTGACACGGAAAAGAAGCGACGTGGGGATATGTTGCGCAATGCGCCTTCCATTGAAGTAAGAGAGGGGCAAATTACAAGTACGCCCGAACTTTCTGCACGCAAATCAGCCGAAAAATGGTGGGATGAGAATGTGCCCGAACCAGCATTCTACGACACAGATATTGGTGAAGTTGAAATAAACAGGAATTCCGTGGAGAGTTCATTGGCTCATCGGTACAGCCAAGCAAAACTCGATGCAATAACATCATTGGTAGATGGCTTCGAGAATGCCGTTTACTTGGGAACATTGCCTGATAGCAGAGAACGTGGAATTGTAGACCACTATTTTGCCTATCCAATAAAATACAAGGGAAAGCGTAATTACGTATTCTGCCGTGTAATGCAGGATGCGAATAAGAACAGGCTTTACGTACATGAAGTATTTGTCGCTGAAAACATAAAGAAAGGCGATACCCTTCAAACCGCAGCGTCTAAGCCTCACGGAGGTATCGCCCTATATAAGGATATCCTCGGCAATATTTTGGAAGAAACGCCAGAACAGACTAACAGTAGTACAGACGTTGATAGCAACCTTGACGGCAAGTCGGACAACATAGCTACCCGACAAAACTCGGACGTTTCTGTTCGTAAAGATACTGATAAATCATCAGTTACGCAAGAAAGTGGCGGAAAAAGTGACGGAAATCTTGCGGAAAATTCCGAAGGAGTGTCAACCCAAGAACGAATAGAATCCGCCGAGGCGCAGACCGACACCAACCCTACCGAAGCACAGAAAGAAGCGGGCAACTACAAAAAAGGACATGTCCGCATAGATGGTTATGATGTAACCATTGAACAGCCCAAAGGAAGCATCCGGCGCGGAAAGGATAAAAATGGAAAAGCCTGGGAGAGCAAGATGCACTATACCTATGGCTACATACGTGGAACCGAGGGCGTGGATGGAGACCACATAGATGTATTTCTTTCTGATGATCCCAGTACGGGAAATGTTTTTGTAGTGGACCAGGTGGACCCTGAAACCGGAGCTTTCGACGAACATAAGGTAATGTATGGCTTTAACAATGAAGAGGAAGCCAGAGAAGCCTATCTGTCCAATTACGAAAAAGGATGGAAAGGACTGGGTAACATTACCGAAGTGAGCAAGGATGAATTCAAGAAATGGATTAACAGCAGCAAGCGAAAGACTAAGCCGTTTGCAGAATATAAGTCTGTAAAGCCTACTGAAAACGAAACAAAAGGTTATACCATCGAGGAAAGATTCCACAAAAAAAGAGGGATGAATATCTATGCTGTCAAATTTGAAGAGCAAATGCCAAGAGATAAGTTCGTCTCTCTAAAAAGTCAAGTAAAGCAATTTGGCGGTTATTATTCTTCCTATGGTAAAGGAGGCTTTATATTCCAAAATAAGGATGACGCCCAACAGTTCGCTGAGGCGGTTATGGATCCTTCAGGAGAAATGCTGGAGGATGCAAAACCATTATCACTGTATGATGCGAAAGAGATAGGACCGAAACAAATTGATGTTATCGGACTTATGCAGGAGATTAAAGACAAAGGAACCGCAAAATTAAGTGACCATGTAATCAACGAAGAGCAAAAGACAACAGAAAAAGAAAACGATACCAACGCATACGGATCGCAGAACAAGTTGGTTTCACGCGCTCGCTATGAAGAGCTTAAAAAGCGCATGAAGGAAAAGCTCAACCAGCTTAACTTCGGAATGGATCCCGAACTGCTTGAAATAGGACTGGAAATGACAGCCTATCACCTCGAAGCTGGCTCCAGAAAATTCGCTGACTATGCCAAGGCCATGATTAATGACCTGGGTGATGCTATACGTCCTTACCTGAAATCATTCTACAACTATGCACGTGATTATCCGGAAGTGATCGACGCCGGCCTTGCACAGGATATGACGCCTTCAACAGAAGTCGAAAAATTCGATGTAGCGAATTTTGATAAAAATAGCATAAGCGCAGTTGATGCAGCAGAAGTCGTAGTCAAAGAACAGACTATAAAGCGCGAGGCTAAAAAAGCAAAAGATGAACTTATTGAAACACGTAATAATAACAGAAGAAAACAAGATGAACAAAGCACAGCAAATACAGAATCTATTGTCAGCCAAACAGAGACTATTGCAAGTGATGCAGAAAGCAGAATCGAAAAAGCTGAAACTGAAGAAGAAGTAAATAATGCCATTAAAGATGTAGATAAGCATTTACAAACTATCGACGACCAGTTATCAGCATTAGATTACATCGACAACCTTCATTCAGGAATGCGTGTTGTTCTGAAAGATGGAAAGAATGTTATGTTATCAATCGTGATGCACTCAGGAGAACAAATAAGTGCAACACAAATGTCAGCTCCAAGAATAGAAAGACTTTATGGTTCTTATCGTGGAGAACTGATAGAATTTACTCCAGATAATATAGACGTTGATGCAACAATAAAACTCAACGAGCCCCAAAATGAACAAACAACAAAAGATAATAATAAAAAAGAAAAAAAATCATACAATGGTTATAAAATAGGTGATAAGGTAACATACACACCACAAAATAAAAAGGGGAAATCAGAAGAGGCTACAATATACGATTTTGAATCATACGGTAGCCACAAACCCGTACTTGATACTGGATTAGCTCCAGTTTTGTATGAAGTCGTTGAATGGAATGAAATAAAACATATTGATTTAAAAGAAAATACGAAAAAGCAGGAAAATAATCCAGAAAAAATCGTATCTTCACAACAACAAAATAAAGCTAAGATTGCAGATCTTTTCGCAAATTCAGAACAAGGAGAGGAGGTAAACAATGATTACACAGAAAGCACTGGATCAACTGAAACAACAAGCGGAAGCAATCGGACAGTGGGCGATGTACCTGCTGGAGGAAACCGAGTATTGGGCGCCACTGGATCTGGAGAAAATAACACCGGAGACGCTAAGACAGACACAGCAGGACAAAGCCAGCTGGATAATGGAGAACGCAGCACTTTATCCGAGCAGCGGAGCGGAAGAGGAAATGAGACAGTCACTGACGGATCAAGTAAAGGACAGCCAGAACTGCCTGACGGAGGACGAAGCCTACGAACTGGAAGCACTCAGACTGGACGAAAAGCTGAAAGCGGAGAAAATACCGGATATACTCAAACAGATACGGGAAAAGAATCGAATACAGAAGATAGAAAACGAAATAGAACGGAAGCTGATGTACGAACTCGATCTGACTCCGGAAGAGGAAAAGTACCTGAACAACCTTCCCCCAAATCATCATCTCCAAGAACTAAAGAAAATAGACGAGATGTAAGACCGCTATTCAAACGTAATTTTGTCTATACCAATACTGACGTCGATAAAATGACGCCAAGTGAACGTATTAAGGCAAATGTATCTGCAATCGAAGTACTACGGGATTGTTTGACAGAGAATAGGCAAGCTACACCAGAAGAACAAGAAATACTTTCAACGTACAGAGGCTGGGGAGGAATCGAGGGTATAAATTACTTTTATACCACAGGGCAAATGCGTAATTACATTGGCCGCAATAGTGAACAATTCCATAAATTAGCTGACCTTATAGACGAATTGGACCCAAAGGGAAAGAAAAACCTTTTAGGCGCCATACGAAATGCGTCATTGACTTCGTATTATACTCCACTGAGTGTGGCATCGGCGATGAATAACTTTTTAGTTGAATCCGGATTTAACGGCGGTTCGTTGCTTGATCCCTCAATGGGTAATGGTATATTCGAGGGTACACTAAAAAAATCGGTACAACAAAGAACGGTTATTAATGGCGTCGAACTGGACTGGCTTACCGGACAGATCGCCCACCTGCTCTATCCTGATGCCAACATTCAAATAAATGGATTTGAAAACACCTCTTTTGCTCCCAATAGCCAGGACGTTGTCATCAGCAACATTCCATTTGGTTCATTTGGAGTGAGCGATACACGTTATGAGCGCTCAGGTATTCCTGCACAAAAATCCTCGGTGAAAAAAATACACAATTATTTCGCGGTACGCATGGTTGAATCCACGCGACCAGGAGGATTGACGGTGATTATGACTTCAAATGCCATAATGGATACTCAAGGCAACCAGATTATACGTGATTATATGGCGGATAATTCGGAGATACTGGGTATCATACGACTTCCTGATAACACCTTTAAAGGCGCCGGAACTTCAGTAGTCACTGATGTAATTTTCTTGCGTAAATTTAAAGATAACACGGACCGAGAAAATGTGTTATCCAACCCAGATTATAAGATTAATATACTGGATCCTTTCCGACAGACCGGTAAAATGAACTTAAAGAGTGAAAAAGACGGTCAAAACTACGACGTATCATTTAACAGCTATTTTACCCATAACCCCAATATGATGATAGGTACGCCTTTAGCCGGCGGTCAATACCGAAATGATGGCTTTACTTTAAAATCATCTTTAAACCAGGATGAAATTGGACAAGAAATGGGTAAAATCATTTCTGAAAAAATTATCGGCCAGCGCAAAGGAAAATTATTTGACACGGTTATACCCGAACGCGAGATTAACGAAGCCGTGAAACAAGATTATGTCGGAGATGGAGATTATATCGGAAACGGAAACATCGTTGAACAGAACGGAAAATTAGGCATTCTACGTCAGGAATCTAACCAATATGGAGAAAAGAAATCCACCTTTGTTGAAAATCCTGAATTTGGTAAAAATGCAGAAAGAATAAAAGCCATGTTTCCATTGCGCAAAGCGATGAAAAAACGCATTGCTGATGAAATAAACGATGAACCGGAAGAGGTTATCCGAAAAGATATGGAAGAACTTCAGTCTGCCTACGATCAATTTGTTCAAAAGTACGGACGACTGAACGACAGAAAGAACAATTTCCTCACGGAGGATATAGATGGATATTCTTTGCGCGCTCTTGAAATCTGGGAAACAGATGAAAAAAACAAGCCTTTTTTCTCTCGCCTTTCTGATTTGTTCACGAAGATGACAATAAAGCCCAAAATAAAGGTGGAAAATATCAAAAATCCACAAGAAGCTATTGCCATTTCTTTAGCTACATACGGAGAAATACGTCCGTCCTTCATGAACGATACACTGGGTGAAGATTGGAAGCGACAATGTGGAGATACCATTTTTGAAATCCCCAATACGAATGGCCTTAATTTCGTAACCAGAGATGAATATTTGAGTGGGGATGTAAAGACAAAACTACAGGAAGCAGAAGAAGCCGCCAAAAACGACAAAAAGTTTGAGCGGAACGTAGATGCACTAAAAGAAGTTCAGCCGTCCAATCTGTCATTTAATGAAATTAATGTACAAATGGGCGCCCGATGGGTCCCTGTAGAAATTTATAATCAGTTCTTGCAAGATGTCCTAGGCGTATATAGTTATTCTAAAAACACCGGAGTAACTTATGCCAGAGATATTGATACTTATACCGTATTGATTGACAAAAGCGAACTGGGCGGCGCTGCTGAAAGATGGGGTACAGACCGAAAATCACCAGCAGAAATATTTGAAGCCGCGTTAAAAGACCAAACATTGTCAGTCTACGACAATGTAAAGAATGCAGATGGTACAATCAAAAGGGTGTTTAACCTAGCAGCCAGCGAAGAAGCAAACGAAAAGGTTCGAGATTTAAGAGAGGAATTCCAAAACTGGCTGCCTAGAGACATTAAACGTGTAGAAGAACTTACCCAAATATATAATGATACATTCCATCGCAATGTTCTTCGAAAGTTTGACGGATCCCACCTGAATGTACCTGGATTAATGGGGAAAGAACCAAGACCGCACCAGAAAGATGCTACCTGGATGTTGATTTGTAATCGTGGAGGTATTGTTGATCATATTGTCGGTGCCGGTAAGACTTTGGTTATGCAGATGGCCATCATGGAAATGCGTCGTATGGGTATCGCCAAAAAACCTATGATTGTAGCCCTGAAAGCGACTACGGCTCAAATAGCAAAAGAATTTCGTGAGTCTTTCCCTGCTGCACGAGTATTAGCGCCTACCGAAAAAGATTTTTCTCTGAAGAACAGAAAGAAATTTCTTTCCAATATCGCACAGAATGATTGGGATTGTGTGGTATTAAGCCATGAGCAATATGTACAACTTCCCCATACGCAAGAAATTGAAACTCTAGTTATCAATGAACAGCTGGAACAGCTCAACAATACGATTGAATATTTATATGGAACCGGAGACCGTTCTAAATTAACCAAGCGTCAGATAAAAGGACTGGAACAAAGAAGAAACAATTTACAGAGTAGATTGAAATCTATGACAGAACGACGTGTAGACCGAGAGTTTACATTTGAAAATCTAGGCGTAGATTATCTATTTGTAGATGAATGCCAGGCATTTAAAAGCCTACCCTATACCACTTCATACAAAAACGTGGCAGGATTAGCTGATGCAAACGGAAGCCAAAAAGCCATAGCGTTATTAAACGGCGTACGTTACTTGCAACAGAAGCACCAGGGAGATTATGGAACTACATTTCTGTCTGGAACGACTATCACAAATTCATTGGTAGAAATATACAACCTGTTGCAATATTTGAGACCATCTGAATTAAACCGTCTAGGCATGAACACGTTTGATGCATGGGCCAGTACATTCGCAGAAAGAAGTTCTGAACTTGAATATGGCGTTACAAACCAGTTAAAAGAGAAAAACCGTTTCCGGAAATTCAGTAATGTAAGTGAATTATCCCAGATGTATGCCGAAATGGCTGATGTAAGAAATGATTTGAACTTAAAGCTGCCCAAACCCAAAGCTAAAGTTCATATCGTAGCGGTTCCTGCCAGTGAGGCATTGCAGGAAATCAATGACCAGGTTGTCGAAATGGTAAAGACACAGAACGGCAGCTATTTTGGTATTCCTCCAAGAGAAAAACAGCCATGGGGACTATTAGCTTCCAATATTTCTACAAAAGCAGCCATAAGTGTAAAATTAATAGATCCTACGCTGGAAGAAGATAAGGGAAAAATCTATTATGTATGTGAGAACGTCAAGAAAGTTTATGACAAATTCAATGATCAGAAAGGATGTCAGCTTATTTTCTGCGATACCGGTGTACCTGGTGCCAACAAAGCGTACGATGCCTATTCAGACATCATAGACAGATTGGTCAATCAGTACGGCATTCCACGTAAGGAAATTGCAGACATTCACGAAGCCGATACGGACGAGAAGCGAAAAGCTCTCTTCCAAAAAGTGCGTGAAGGAAAAGTACGCATTCTTATTGGTGGTACCAAAAACATGGGAACCGGAGTTAATGTACAAGATAGAATAGTTGCCATGCACCACGTAGATGTACCCTGGACGCCGGCAGACAGAGAGCAGCGCGAGGGACGAGGTGTACGTCAGGGAAATATCATTGCACGCGATTACAACGACAATAAGGTCGATATTTATTTCTATGCCGCTGAAGGAAGTCTGGATATGTATAAATATCAGTTGCAAGACATAAAAGGAAAAATGTTCGCCCAGTTCAAAACCGGAACCGTAGGTGAACGTGAATTTGACGAAGGCAGCGAAGATGAAGATGGAAGCCTCGATGCGGCAGCCGTTGTAGCCATTCTTTCGGGGAACCCTGTTATATTAGAGAAATCCAAGCAAGACAAACTGGTAGAACGGTTAAGAAGATCAAAGAGAAATTATGAAACTGACTGGCAACGTCGGAAAAAAATCTATGATGACTTGCAAATTTCCAAAAAGAACTATGATCGATTAGTAAAGGAGAACAAACGAGATGTAGACTATCTTACGGAGAAAGGATTTGTTCCTAATGAAAAAGGTGTTTATCCCTCAAATGTTTCCGTTTCTTATGTATCTAGATATAACACAGAAGGCACAAAGGAATTTGACAAGCCAAAAGAAGCCGGTGCCTATATACACAGCTTATTGAAATCCAAGAAAAAAGTTGTACTTTCAGGATATGGAATTAAAGCTGAAATCGCGCTTGACGAAAATGATATAAATGGATTGTTTACCACTCCTCAATATTTAGTTAGTACAGGCTTAAAATCAAATATTAAGTATAGCGTTCCTCTTTCTGATGACGACACAAATGCGGGATTGGCTTTTCGCTCTCTTCTACAAAAGGCTATCAAGAACCAGGAAATTTACACTAATAAATATACCGAGGTCCAAAACAAACTAGAAGGTGCAGATCCTGGCCCCAATGAATTTCCCAAGCAGAAAGAACTGGATGAGGCTATCGAGAAAAAGAAAGAAATAGATGATGCCTATAAAGCATTATCCAATGAAAATGAACGATTCAGAAGTGAAGAAAATCTTCGCGAAGGCAATGGTTCAATTACGGATGATGAACTGAGCTATGAAAATGATCCTATTGCTAAGGTGATAGGAAAATCAACTCGTTCCGCCAAACAAAGAAAAGCTTTTGCGGAACGTGAACGCCGGAATATGATTACTACATTGCAAGTACTTTCTGAAAAGTTGAAATTGAACAATGTAGAAATTGTTACCGACGCTTCAACCTTATCCGGCCGTAAAGCCAGAGCAAAAGGCTTTTATTCCAGAGATACGGGCAAAATAACCATCGTGATACCCAACCACACCAGCGTACAGGATGCGGTACAAACTTTGCTCCATGAAGCAGTAGCACACTATGGGCTGCGAAAACTGTTTGGTGAAAATTTCGACAACTTCCTGGACAATGTATTTAATAATGCTGAGCCGGATGTACGAGAAAGAATTGTCAATCTTGCATCTAAAAGAGGATGGGATTTTCGTACAGCCACAGAAGAATACCTCGCTTCTTTAGCTGAAAATACGAACTTTGAAAATATAGATCCTTCCTGGTGGATGCGTATTAAGCAGTTCTTCCTTGATATGCTGAATAAATTGGGATTGAAAGGTTTTAACCAAGTTCCGCTTTCAGATAACGAGCTTCGGTATATTTTATGGCGTAGCTATCAAAATCTATCGCATCCTGAATATTATAATACAATATTTGGAGAAGCGGAAGATATTGCCAAACAAAATGAGCTGAAAGTCGGTAACTATGCGCCAACAGAAATACAAGCTCAAACCGTTGCGGAAGAAAGCATAGTAGATACAAACAGACGTTTTAACGAAGAATTGCGACAACAAATTGACGGGAACTTACCCAAAGGCCATGTGTATGAATTGGGCAGACCAGGCCGTGTGCTTCGCAGTACAGGTATTCCTGACTTACCTATTGAATTAGCAGCAAGTCGACTGGGAAAGAAAGCAAGCAAGGATTATGAAAGCAATCATCCATTTGAGTTGGAGTCTGTAATGGATTTGCCTAAAGCCATACAGCATCCTATTGCCGTGTTTGAGAGTAAGACAAAAGCAGGAAGCAAAGTTATCATGGTGGAACTGAAAGACAGAAACGGTAACAATTTCGTTGTCGCCATGAATACGAATGTTCCTAAAAACAGATTTTCAAAAGCTTCTATTCAGATAAACGATATAAGAAGTATATATCCAAAGGATAATGTAAAAGATATTGTAAATTGGATAAATCGTGGTGATTTGCTACGATATGCAGATAAAAAGAAAATCGAGGATTGGATAACTCAACAGCGGTCCAATTCCGCTGAGGTGGAAATCCAAAACCTCGATGTTGCTGCAAAGGTAGTGGAAAATTTCAAGAATCCAAACATTGAGGAAGAAAATAACAATTTGCTTTTCCGCGATAGAGACGAAACCTCTCCCCTATCCGGTTCTACCATTGACGCTTGGGACAAGCTGGCTAATAGCTTTAAATTCCAGTTACGTGAAACTTCTGTAGATTATCTTACTGCGGTAGAAAAATTTCAGCAACTGATTGAAAAGTCATCAGGAAAGAAAATACAGGACTACGAAAATGCCTACGACTACATGACCTTCCTCTCTTCTAAAAACAGACAGGAAATGGATATGTTTGATTCATTTATTGTAAAGCCGATAAACAAAGCCATATCCAATCTTGTAGGCAAGAAACATACCTTCGGAAAATGGACATGGGAAAAAGGTCCGTTGCGCGAATTGGTTATGTATGTGGAAGCAAAACACGGTACAGACCGTAACCGGCAAATGGCTGTAGAGAACAGCATTAATGATTTCAAGGCACCCAATCTTGAATTTTTTGAAAATGCGGGTATTGGCTTTGACATGAATGTCTACAAACAAGAATTGGAAGAAGCCGGTAAAACAGCCTATGATGCAGCCTATGAAAAGGCACGAGAAAAGATGAATGAGGAAACTCCGGAAGCTGAAGAAAATGCCAAGAAAAAAGCCGAATTGGCAGAATTAAGAGCCAAAGAAGTTTTTGCCAATAAAAAGATGCAGCAACTCAACGAGCAGTACCGAGAAAAGCAATACAATGATTGGATGCAAGCCAAGGAAACCATAAATAGCACAGATGGCCTAAGTTGGAAAGATAAGCAGGATATGCTGGACGAAGAAGCTCATAAGCTAAATGCTGATTTGTTGAGAGACTACAGTGGAATTTCTTCTGTATTCGGCGACAAAGAGAAATATCCTTCAGGATGGTTAGAATCGGCCAGAAACTATGTTACGGAATACGAATCAAATCATTCAGAAGAAAACATTAAACAGCTTTGGAATACAATTGGTAATGCGACCCGTTATGCGCTAGAAAAGCAATACGAAACCGGTTTGGTCAGTGCGGACTATGTAAGACGTCAAAGACAGAGATTTGACAACTATATTCCGTTAAGAGGTTTTGAAGATGAAATAGCCGGCGACGTATATAAATACATCGGTTCAGAATTTTATCCCGGATCAAACCCGGTAAAAACGGCTCATGGAAGAACCAGTGAAGCCGGCAATCCTTTTGGAAGCATACTCAATACGGCTTACTCTTCTATTTCTGTAGGCAATAAGAACATGGCCAAGATGGCATTTTATTCACTTGTCGTTAATCATGACACCGGAGGATTAGCGGTAGCCAATCGTGCATGGATGGTGAAATATGATGCGCTTAAAAATGATCCAGAACTTGAAGATCTTTTAGTCATGCCTCAATCTGACGGAAACGAGGAAACCACAGAATGGGTAGAAGCCGTACCAAAAATGGCTGACGGTTTAACCGCTTCAGAAATGAAAGATGTTTTGGACCGATTCGACAAAGCTATGAAGAAAGGCCAAAGAGAAGAAATCACTAAACCTATTGGGAAAAAGGCCAATATTGCTTACCGGACATTATACAAAGAGCGAAATGAGCATGATATACCTTTATTCATTTCAGGAGACAAATATGTGATTACCATAACGGGAAATCCAAGAGTTGCTCAATCCATGAATGGATTATTAAATCCAGACGTAGACGAAAATGGATTGGCACAAATGGCTAAGAAAATACAGCAATTTATGGCTGGAGCATTTACATCTAAAAATGCAGCTTTTTCAATTGCTAACCTTGCAAAAGATACTATCTACTCAAATAATCAAACTTTTATACGGGAGAATCCGCTATATTGGCTCAAATTTACAATAAATCAAAAGGCTGGTTTTGGTGCATATCCCAAAATGATGGAAATGCTATTTAAATACCAACGTGGAACTTTAGATGTTTCAAAGAAGATTGAAAGGGATTTCCAAAAATACTTCTATTCGCATAAGGCAAAGAAAGTTATACAAAGCTTTTTTGACTTGGTAGAATTCGCCGGTCAATCTGCCAAATTAGTTAACCGTTTTGCCGCTTACCTGGTTGCAATAGAGGAATAATCTCTTAAAAATATTATTTTTATATCAGGCTGTAATTCACCGTTTTACGGTAGTTACAGCCTAATTCGCGCTTAGACGATTCGTACATTTGGCCGCAAAAATGAGTCAAATAAACGTATCTGTTTTACTCTATGTTAACCCCGTTTTCCCATTGTTTTATCATTAAAATATAGTAGGCATGACAACATTCAAAGCAACGGCAAAAAAGCCAAGATCATGATGGATTCTATACAGTTTATACATCAGAGTCACACATCAGCGCAAAACAAGTTACATCAAGACTAACAAGATTATTGATCCGGCTCATATAACCAGTAATGGTAAGTTAACAGACCCGGTAGTGAATGAATATTGTGCCATAATCATACGCCAATATCACGATTCCCGAGATTCTCTTCCATCCAATCACTTATCTCAAGTGTGCTGTTACCAAGAGCATAAAGGCCGATTATACGGTCTGCTACGCCTTCTGCAAGAATGGTCTTACGCTTCTTAATGAATTGTGGATCAAAACTTGAATTACGGTCACGGGGAGTAGATACGGTAACCTCGCCCAATGAGGTCTGGACCTGCTTCTGCATTTTTCCGTTACGCAGGTTTCCCATCTGACGTTCCTCTTCTGTAAGATGTGCATCCATCTCACCCTCCAGAGCTGCATTCAGGAGACTTTCCAATAAAGGGGGAAAAGCACCGTCTTTACCTAACAAGGATTACCCGCTTTTAGCTGTTTAATTGCCTTGTTCTTGGCACTATCAAAATCAAATTCTTCTTTCATACAAAAAAACTGTGTTAGCAAAGTTAATATTTTATTTTACCCTTTGCTGATACAGTTTAATTTACATCCTCGCTTTATAGGCATACTCTTCCTTGTTTTTATATAGAAAGTATTTACAATAGCTTTTGGATTAATGTACAACAATGTTTGCGTCAGATCTTGTTTTTAGCTTGTTAAAGAACTCCTTGCTTAGTACATCTTTAGCCAATTTGATCTTTTTTGTTCTAAAAACAAATGTATAAAATAAAAATTCGGTACTCGATATTTAAATATCGAATTTCATTTTACGCACAATATTTATAGTAGTGCAGATGTGCACTATATGTATTTATTAGTGCAAAAGCTTACAAAAAATTAGAGCCTTGCAGATTCTTCAGACTTGTAGTATATCAGTTTGGCTCTTTGCAATACTTAAACTTTGGTAAGTAAATTGCTACTTGACGTATTTTATATGAGATCTGTCTAATACTTGTTTCTTTTGAATTATTCAATAGGTGGTATACGAAGAATCGTATCATACGAAATGTGGTTTGGATCTGTGATATGATTATATTGTATTAGAAGTTTTACGTACTTATCAGAATGATAAAATTTCCTGGAGATGTCATAAAGTGATTCTCCTTTTTTTACCCTATAAATTTGAATTTCAACTTTTTCTTTTTGACCTGTTTCTATGTTTTTGGTTGAGTCTTTTTTTATAGTTGTGTTTATGGTCACTGTATCCGATCCCATGTTTTTTTTACTAGAAAACTTATATGATGTACTAGTAGAACTGACAATTTTTTCTTGTTTTTCTGTTATTTTACGATCTGGACCAACCAATCGATAATATCCTATAAAGTACCCTAGGCATAATGCAATTACTAAACAAATTCCAATTAATAATTTGTGCCACGACCGGGCAAAAGAAATGGCTGGAAGCTCTGTAATTTTAATTTCTATAGGTCCTTTGTCTTCTTTTTCTTTTATGCTATTATATGGATATAATGTGGCCGTATTTTGTATATCTTCGTTTTCTGAATGTGTATTTTTTAAATCTCCTTCGTCACTGTAAGAATTTGGTGAATCTGAACCTGTTTGTGTTGAATCTGTTTTTGTCTCTTTAGTTATTGGAGTTTCAGTTTTTTCTTTTTTTGCATGATCCAAAACCTCTGGATTCACCAATGTTTCATTACTAGTAATATTGACCTGTTGTTCTTCCGGCAGAGCAATATCTGCGATTTCATTTTCGCTTTTTGAAATATCTGAAAAATCTTCTGTTTTTAATGAAGAATCGAGGGCATTTGTTCCTTTGACAGAACTTACTTCAGTGTCATTTTCTTCTTCTGTTTCAGAAAACTCTTCTTCATTTGCTTTTTCCAAATCCTCAGAGCGTACGTTTTCGCTGAGGGTTATGGTTTGAAAATGCGAAAACGGTTTGTTTATATTCTCTTTTAAACTATTTTCGGGGACAAAACTTATTTTGTAATGACCGTTTATCTGGAAGCGCTCACCTGTATTAATATTAATGCTTTCTCGATCACCTATGGCAATTAATTTGAATGTGCCCCACCCTTTGATTTTTACAAAACGTTCTTTTTCGAGACTTTCTTCAATGGTTTCAAAAAAAGCTCGAACAAATAGGTCATTATCTTTTTTAGCTCGTTCTGTGCGAGCTGAAAGAGAATTGATCAAATCTTGCAAAATCAGTTTATCAGTCATTGCTTATATGTAGTATATGTCAACTTTACCAAGTTATTTATATTTTTCTTTTAGAGTATTACTAGGTTTGAAGTTGAGAACTAATTTTGGAGGAACCAACATGCGTTGTTTGCTTGAAGGATTTATTACTATTCTTTCCATTTTTTTCTTTACTTCAAATGTTCCAAACCCCTGAACAGAAATAATGTTTCCATCTTCCAATCCGTGAGTCATGATTTCAATTAAAGTGTTGGAAAGAATTTGTGCTTCCTCCGGTTTTATTTTTAGTCGGTTCGCTAAGTTGTTGATAAATTCTTTATTATTCACACCGCTCTTCTTTATACATTTTCGATTTTTCCATACAAATCATACTCGTCTGCATCGGTAATAATAACATTATAAAATTCACCTACTGAGATTGTTTCAGAATCTGTCTTTTTTATAAGAACTTCACCATCAACATCAGGTGAATCATATTCTATTCGTCCGATATAATATTCACCTTCTACTCGATCAATAATTGTTCTAAATGCTTTTCCAATTTTGGCTTTTCCCAACGTTTCTGATATGCTTTGCTGAGTTTCCATTAAAAGGTCATATCGGTGTTGTTTTATTTCTTGCGGAACGTCATCTGTATAGTGTTCTGCAGCATATGTTCCTTCTTCCTCACAATACATGAAAGCCCCCAATCTATCAAACTTTATGTCATTTACGAACTTGAGCAATTCCTGGAAATCGGCATCTTTTTCTCCAGGAAAACCTACCATAAGTGTAGTTCTAATACATATTCCCGGAACGCGTTCCCGCAGGTCATGTAATAATCGATAGGTTTCAGCTTTAGTTATGTGACGGTGCATTTTAGACAGGACGTTGTCACTTATATGTTGCAGCGCAATGTCTATATATTTGCACACGTTGGCATGTTTTGCCATGACATCCATTAATGCATAGGGAAAATTCGTTGGATAAGCATAGTGTAAACGTATCCATTCAACTCCTTTAATGGAGGCCATGCGGTCTATTAATTCCGGTAGTGCTTGTCTTTGATATATGTCAATTCCGTAATATGTAAGTTCTTGAGCTATAATCTGAAATTCTTTAACGCCTTTTTCTACTAACAAACCAACTTCATCCAAAATATCTTCAATCGGCCGACTTTGGTGTTTCCCTGTTATTATTGGAATTGCACAATAAGCACAATGTCGATTACATCCTTCAGAAATTTTAATATAAGCATAATGTGCAGGAGTCGTTTGTTGTCGTTCCAAACGTAATTCGTTGTGATAGTGTAAATTCAAATCATTTAATAGCTCTACCCAATTGAATTTTCCATAAAACTTATCTACCTGAGGTATTTCCTTTGTTAATTCACACAGATAACGCTCAGAAAGACACCCCATTACGTATACTTTCTTAATAAAACCATTTTTCTTCTTCTCACATAAATCCATAATCAGATTAATGCTTTCCTCCTTAGCATCTCCTATGAAGCCACATGTATTAACTACGGCAATATCTCCGTGAAGGCGTTCTGGATTATGATAAATCTTGAATCCATTTTCTGAAAATTGCCGCATCAACATTTCGCTGTCAACCAAATTTTTTGAACAGCCCATAGTAATAATGTCTATGATTCTTTCTGACTTATACATATGCTGTTATTACTTAAATGTGGATTTACTGAAAAATGAATCAACAAAAGCGGCAGCATCAAACGGTTGTAGATCTGAAATCTTTTCGCCTAGCCCAATATACTTGACTGGAATTTTCAGCTGATCAGAAATACCAATAACAACTCCACCCTTTGCTGTACCATCTAATTTCGTGATAGTTAATGAATGTACTTCTGTAGCTTTTATAAATTGTTTGGCTTGTTCGTATGCATTTTGTCCTGTTGACCCATCTAGTATAAGCATAACTTCATCAGGCGCTGTTGATACGACTTTTTTCATTACATTCTTTATTTTAGAAAGTTCATTCATTAAACTTATCTTGTTATGTAAACGACCTGCCGTATCTATTATTACCACATCGGCATCATTTGCCTTGGCGGAGTTCAATGTATCATAAGCAACACTGGCAGGGTCACTTCCCATTTGTTGCTTGATTACAGGCACACCAACTCTTTCACCCCAGATACACAATTGTTCTACTGCCGCTGCCCGAAACGTGTCAGCTGCTCCCAGATATACTTTTTTTCCTGCTGATTTATAAAGATAAGCCAATTTTCCAATTGTGGTAGTTTTACCTACGCCATTTACTCCGACAACTAAAATTACGTAAGGCTTATTTCGTGGTTCAAAATCTTTATCTTCCAGATTTCCACTTTCTGATGTGGTTAGCATCTGAGTAATTTCTTCACGCAATATTTTATTTAGATCTTCTGTATTGACGTATTTGTCACGAGCGACCCGTTTCTCTATGCATGATATAATTTTCCGTGTCGTTTCAACACCGACATCTGATGTTATTAAAACTTCTTCTAATTCATCTAAAACATCGTCATCAACTTTGGATTTTCCGGCAACTACTTTTTTTAATTTTTGAAACAGACTCGCTTTTGTTTTTTCAAGTCCAGCGTCAAGAACTTCCTTTTTTTCTTTTTTAGAGAATAAATTAAACAGCCCCATAACTACATATTTTTGATTACAAAGATACGGAAAAAGTCAGAAATCAAGCTAAAACCTTCGGTTGTTTCTATAAAATAGACTATAAAGTCATACCCTTTTAAGCCTAAGAGCTTTTTAATTAATAATTACTTATTTAAGTTCTTCCTGCGAAGGAACAAATCACGCAGCGTGTCAAAATCTCGTTTTAGTAAAATACCGATTCCTTGAGTTGTAAGCGTTGATTTGGTGAAATATCGGTCGTTTGTTTCGCTGTAAGCTTTCAGCCTTATTGTTCCGGCAGGATTAAGGAGCCATTGTACATCAAAATCACCAATAAAATTGTTTGTGGAGTATGTTGATTTATCGCGATATCCAAAATTGCCATTTATGAGTAATTGATTGTTGAGCAAACGTCCGTTTAATAGTCCCTCTATTTCCATATCCTCCCATCCGGAAGTTCCTGTTGAAAAATTCGTGCCGAACGTCCAGTTCTTCACTCCTATTGCATTGGACAGAACATTATTTAAATGGCTGCTTAGCGTATTGGATAAAAACGATTGTATGGCTAACGATGATTGATTCTGGGTCGTAGAACTATTGGATGACACGTCGTAAGTATAAAATCTACCTATGCCCAACAAATATATAATTTGCATATTCATGCCTTCTTCTGTATTAATGAGATATTTTACCATTCTCTTCTCATCTTCACCTACTGTTGGTAAATCTAGGTCGAAACTGATTCGTGGCGCAGTAGCTTGTCCATTGAGATTCAGTATACAATTAACCTTTACGTTATTGTTCGAGAAATTCCCTTTGGGGTTGAGATCTGATAAAGACACTGAATTTACAGTATAAATGGCTTTTAAACTGAGTGCGGCATTTCTTGGATCGCCAGTAAAATTAATTGTTCCACCGGGTGAAAAAACAAAATCCTTACGAATGATGTTTTGTAAAATCATTTTGTAGATTCCGTCCTCTACTGTATATGTACCAAACATTGAGAACTTGCCCTTGTTATAATAATATGTCCGTAAATTTCCATTTCCATGCATCAAAATATAGTCTCCGGTTTTCTCATCCATAATAAGTTTAATTGCAGCATTAGCGTTCGCATTTACATTAATGTTTAGCATAATATCTGTTTGAGAATCCGCTGAAGTCAAGACTTTTTCTACGGAATCTTTTGATGAATGGCTTACAAATGTTAGTAATTGTCGATCACCAGACGAAGCGGTAGGAACGTCCATAATATAAACAAATTCTGTACCTTTCTCTGGATTGATGTCTATATCTGCAGAAAAACGACCTGGACTCCCGTTCAGGAAAACATGTCCTGTAGCTGGTACTGTAGCATAAAATGGCATATCTGCCGTTCGTGGCTGGTCATATACAAGAAAATTTCGGAAGTCAATCTGAAAATCGTAAGTTAAATTTTTCAGATGATTATGTTTGATATATCCATTGGCAGTAGCCTTTTTCCCGTTGTGGTCAGTCAATTCTACTTCTCCAAATTCAAAGGCGCCGGGCCTGAACTTTACAGAATCAGATTGAAAATGATATCGACAGCCTGTAGTTGCAATTGTTGCATCCATTTCCACACGATGATTCCCCTCAAAATCCAATTTTTTGAATGGCCCAAACAGACGCAAATGACCAGATGTGTTGCCTTCGATGTTTGTGAAAATATTTTCGACGTAAGGTTTTAAAAATTGAATGGTTGTATTATACGCATCAAAATTTAAGTCGAGGCTTTTATCCTTTATAGAAACGATTCCATTGATATTTAATTTCTGATTGTGCGATGCTGTCGTATGTGCATGTATTTTGATCTTACCATCCTTTTTATCCCATGAACCTAATGCATGTAACCTTCCAAGCGAAGCTTTATTAAATTGAAAATCATTTGCATTGATTTTATATGTGAGTTGTGGGGAGCTTAAGGATTGTGATAAGTACGCTTGTCCACTTACATGCCCACCAAATTCTACACTATGAAAATTAACCAAATCGAGGACATAATTCAGATCTATATTATGTAGGTCAATTTTCATGCTGTCTGTAGGTGAGGATGATAACGCTCCATTAATGTTTATATACTGCTGAGCGTTGTTGATTTCGAAATTCTCGAATCTTAATTTCCCATTCTTTAGTTCTATTACAGAAGGATGCACGATCCATGCGGTATCTTCTACGTACAATTTACTTTGATGAATATTTGTGCGTAATATTTTATCCTGAGCAAATGTTTTTAAATCAGATGTGGCAGAAATGAAGCCGTTGAGCATAGAGCCGTTTTTAAGTCTTAAATCAATGTCTACAACAGATTGGTTGGCATTAAATTCTGCAGCAACCTGTACTTCATTTTTCTTATTTATTTTTGTACCTTGCACCAATAGTCTTACCTTTTCATCTTTACCATTACAGTAAAGTCTTAAGTTTTTAAATTTTTCGGAAGCAAACGACACATCGCTAATGTCTCCTTCTATTAAAATATTGTTAGTCTTGTTGTCTATTTTTCCATATAAATAACCTCCATTTTGAGAATGCAGATTTAAATTCAACACGTTCTTAAAAAAGTCGGTATTTTTTAGCCTTGCATTAAAGGCGCCCCATTTGTTTGGCGAAGAGTTGTTCAGGATTTTGTCAAGCGAAGGAAGTAATGACTTAAAACTCTTCTTAAAAAATGAGGGTATTAATTGCTTTATATTGGCGTATGAATAATTTCCGGAAGCATTTATGTCTAAAAAATCACTTTTGAAATATAAATGATTATTTCCTGCCCTATTCCACATCTTAAGCACAATAGAGTCCGTGTTATACTCTTCCCACCCTTCTTTTTGATAAGAAAGATCATTAATTTGTAATGATAATTCTGGAGCATTCAGATCAAGAGAATGAGAACTAGCTGTAATTCTCCCCGACATCCGACCTATTTTTGTTAAGTTCCGAGGTAAATTTAATTTCCTCGGCTCTAATTTTGCAATGTTCAGTTGAAATGAAAATCCTTTTTTTGCCTGATTTATTTTTGTAAGAATGCCATTTAGTTCAATATTTGCATTTTTGTCAAGGACTTGCATGTTAATAGACAGGTTGTCATGTTTATAGTTACCCTCAACATTTATATTCTTATACGGATAGTCATGCCATGTCAATTGATGCAATGCAAGTGAAAAAATACCGTCCTGTATTTTCCCATTAGGAATAACACATTTACCTTTTAATCCAAAATTAACTGTGGAAACATGCGCTGCGGGAATGATATTCTTTAAATTTAATGTGCCCGAAAGTTCTTTTGGAAATATCAGCATATGATTTTCCCAAATTACTTGCGGACAGATCATTTTTCCATGAACTGAATTCAATTGAAAACTTAAATTTGCGTATGTGTTTTTTCTCTTTGAAATCAAATCACCTTTTGCATCAACATAAAAACCTCCAAGATTTTCAATTGCCTTCGGTACCAATTTGTGAGGATGAATCTGACTCCATAAAAGAGGCAAATACGTGTTACTACTTTGAATATGTAGTTTATCGACTCTTACTCTCTTGATAGAATCATTCCACTTATATGTGATGTCAGAGTGTAAATTTAATGTCTTTGATATATTCTTTAAAATCAAAGATTTAAGCGTAATTTGTTGATGTAAAAAAAGAATGTCTCCAGTCAATAAAAATGTATTATTCCAAGATTTTAATTGCGGTGCCAAAGCAGCAAAATCAAGGGAGGATATCTTACAATGTGAAACAGATAGTTTTGCTTTAAAATTTTTGGGACCATTATCAGTCCATTGGTAAGCTATTAGAACCTTATCCTGGATGAACAAGGATTTGGGCATTTCAATTCGTAGATTTTCAATTTGACACATTTTTTTGTTTGCCTGTAAATCCATTGCAAAGTGTTGCAATCTGATTCCTGAGGCTTCTCTTAATGACAAATCACGAATCCTTACTCTTAGAGAATCGGCAAGTAATTTCTTTAAAGATATATTCGCATTTATCTCAGCTAGATTAATATGGTGTGGATTAAATCGCCCGGGAGTTCGTGATTTATAGTTTTGGTCAAAACGTATAGCCAATCTTCTTAGTATGATGGAATTGATTCTTAAGTTTATGTCTGATTTCTTCTGTCGATTGGATGACTTGAATGCATTGAGAACAAATTGATAGTTATAATCCTCTTTTTCTGTGTTTTTATAAGCATTAATTTGACCATCAACTATTGTGATCGTTCTAAGCGAAATTTCTTGATGAAGAAGTGGCGCTAATTCTATCCTACAACTAACGAGATCACTTTCGAATAATTTATTTTTTTTCTGATCTAAAATAACAACATTATTCAAAGTTACCCGATTGAATAAACCAATATCAATGCTGCCAATATGAACTTGCGTATGTAGTTTGTTCATCAAGGCTTGTTCCACGGATGAACGCAAAAAATCTTGGCATAAGGGTAAACTAAAAAAGCTGTATACTAATATATACAGGGATAAAATAGTTATAAAAACTGTGGTTGTTATATGTTTAAGAAATTTCAATGGTATAAATTTTCACTTATTCAACCTTGGTTATGAGGATTTCTGGAAATTCTCTTCTAAAAAAAGCTAACGGACTTTCTGCATTTTCTCTGTTTGCTTTGATTATCATATCCACAGAATATATCTCACCATTTATTTTTGAAATAAGCTCCATCTGATATGAAATAATGATAAACTCCTTCTTTTTATTGATATAATCCAACAATAGTTCAACCGTCTCTCTCTTTCCTGTTGTAAAACTTACGACACTGGTTCGGTATCCAACCTTTTTAAAAATGTGATTTAATAGGGTAATTCCACAAATTACAAGAATAGTTGTTATAATTCCCATCCAATACATTCCCCCACCAATGGCAAGACCGATTCCTGCTGTAGCCCATAATCCTGCTGCAGTAGTTAAACCTCGAACAATTTGATTTCGTTGTAATATGATTGTACCTGCACCAATAAATCCGATTCCAGATACAACTTGTGCAGCAATTCTGCTTGGGTCATATTTTTCTATTCCTCCCGCATAATCAAGGAACAAGAAACCATATTGCGAAATTATCATCATAAGTGCACTACCGACAGCTACAAGGAAATGGGTCCTATAACCTGCTTCTTTAGCTTGGCGCTCTCGATCAAAACCAACGAGGGCGCCAAGAATACCTGCAACCAATAAACGAATTGTCAGCTCTATTATGAGATAATATTCATCCATGCAACAAAGGTACAAAATATTTTACTTTTGTAATCATGAAAAATGAAAAAGCACTTGTTTTATAGGGATTGAATTGTAATATGCAAAAAAAAACAGCTTGAAAGTCCTATATCAAAAAAGTTACGTAAATTTGTAGCGTATGATTTAATATAATATCCTGATTAGAGGAGCAAATATGTTATAGTATTATGTTAACAATAAAGCAGATTACAGACGACAAAGAAGGCGTTATTAGAGGACTGGAAAAAAAGCACTTTTCAAATGCAAAAGAAGTCATTAATGCCGTCTTGGAAACAAACAATTGTAGAAAAAAGACACAAGTGGATTTGGACAATACGCTTTCTTTTATTAAGCAATCATCAAAACAAATAGGAGCGCTAATGAAGGAAGGACAGATTGCTGATGCTGAAAAACTTAAAACAGATGTTGCCTCAGCTAAAGAAAGGGCAAAAGGTCTTGAATGTGAAATGAAAAAAGTTGATGAAGACCTGCGGAACTTGCTTTATACGATTCCTAACATACCTTATGATGAAGTTCCGGAAGGAAGCTCTGCTGCTGATAATCTGGTTGTAAAGATGGGGGGAACAGAAACAGTGCTACCTACAAATCCATTGCCACATTGGGAATTAGCAAAAAAATATAATTTAATAGATTTCGATTTAGGAGTAAAAATTACGGGCGCAGGTTTCCCTGTTTATATAGGTCAAGGAGCTCGTCTGCAACGCGCTTTGATAAACTTTTTTTTGGATGAGGCTCGCGCTGCCGGATATGTGGAGATTATGCCTCCCACGGTAGTAAATGAGGCTTCTGGATATGGAACCGGTCAGTTGCCAGATAAAGAAGGGCAGATGTATCATTGTGATCTTGACGACTTATATTTAATTCCAACCGCAGAGGTTCCTGTAACAAACATTTATCGTGATGTAATTTTAGATGAATCTCAATTGCCAATTAAAAATTGTGCATATACCCAATGTTTTCGTCGTGAAGCCGGCTCGTATGGAAAAGACGTACGCGGCTTGAATCGTTTACATGAATTTTCAAAAATAGAATTGGTTCGAATTGATAAACCGGAACATTCACGTAAATCTCATCAGGAGATGCTTGATCATGTAGAAGGCCTATTGCAGAAACTGGAACTTCCCTATCGAATTTTACGCCTTTGTGGAGGTGATATTAGTTTTACTGCTGCCATATGTTACGATTTTGAAGTATATAGTGAAGCTCAAAAACGATGGTTGGAAGTAAGTTCCGTTTCTAATTTTGATACATATCAAGCCAACCGATTACATTGTAGATACCGTAAGTCTGACGATAAGTCTATTCACCTCTGTCATACTCTTAATGGATCAGCTTTGGCTTTACCACGAATAGTTGCTGCTTTGTTGGAAGATTTTCAGACTCCTGAAGGCATACGAATTCCTAAATCACTACAACCATATATGGGATGTGATATGATAAAATAAGTACTTATGCTTAGCGTACATTTTCCTCCATCGGTAAATAATGAAGAAGTTCCTTTTTATTTGGCAACAGAAGAATATTTGGCCAAATATACCAATTTAGAATGTTTCTTCATGTGGCAGGTTTCACCATCGGTAATAATTGGTAGGAACCAACTTATGGCGAATGAGGTTAATATTGAATTTTGCAAAAAAAATAATATACAAGTCTATCGTCGGAAAAGTGGTGGGGGCTGTGTATATGCAGATAAGGGAAATGTTATGCTAAGCTATATTGGTACAGGAAAAAATATACAAACGTCCTTTAAGCATTATGTGGGAAAAATAGTGTCTGTTCTTTCAGCATTAAACCTTCCGTCAGTTGAACAATCCGGCCGGAATGACATTTTGCTTGATGGGAAAAAAATAAGTGGGAATGCTTTCTATCATGTTAATAATAGGAATGTAATACATGGAACATTATTGTATGACACGAATATGGAACACATGATAGGAAGTATTACTCCAGACTCTCGCAAATTAGAAACGAAAGGAATAAAGAGTGTAAGTCAACGAATTGGGTTGCTCAAAGATTATTACCATGGAGACTTGAATTTACTAAAATCATATATTGAAACAGGGGTAACTGCCGGGCAAATTGTATTGACAGGCTCTGATATAAAAGAAATTCGAAAAATTGAGCAAGAATATCTTTCATTAGATTTCCTATATGGAAATGATCCTATTTGCAACCTATCAAAAAACTTTTATAAAAAGGGGTGCGGAAATATTAACATAAGAGTTCTTATAAAACATCATTATATCAATGGAATTGAATTATCAGGAGATTTTTTAGAAATCGGAGATATAGAAAAATACGTAATTCAACCGCTAATCAATATTCCCTATTCAAAAGAATCAATCTATGAAAGATTTAAGCATATAGATGTCGAAAAACATATACTAAATCTAACGAATGAAGAATTCATAAAGTTGCTAATTTGATTATAAAATAGAACCTAATTAATAAAAACATGGAAAACAAACGAACATGCCTTTACGAAAGACACTTAAAACAAAATGCAAAGATGACATCCTTTGGTGGATTTGAAATGCCGCTTGTGTATTCTTCTATCATAAAAGAACATGAAGCAGTTAGAAATGCATGTGGTATATTTGATGTTTCACATATGGGTGAAATCATAGTTGTAGGAAAAGATGCAGAAAATTTTGTTCAATATATATTTTCAAACGATATATCTGCAGCGGTTGTAGGTAAGATCTTTTATGGCTTCATGTTGTATCCTAATGGTGGAGTCGTTGATGATCTGTTGGTTTATAAACTTGCTGCCGACAAATTCTTATTAGTAGTTAATGCTGCTAATATAGATAAAGATTTTACGTGGATTTGTAACCAATCCAAAGCTTTTCAAGTTGAAATAAAAAATAAAAGCGATAGTTACGGACAAATCGCAATTCAAGGTCCTTTATCAGAGAAAATAATAGAACAAGAACTTAAAATTTCATGTTCGGAATTGTCTTTTTATACTTTTAAATTCATTGCATTTAATGACTCAGATGTGCTGATAAGCCGTACAGGATATACAGGTGAAGATGGTTTTGAAATTTATGCAGAACCTACTGTAATTCAACAAATCTGGGATACATTAATTGCATCAAAAACAGTCCAACCGTGTGGATTGGGGGCACGTGACACACTTCGATTCGAAGTCGGATTACCTTTATATGGAAATGAATTGTCAGAACAGATTTCTCCTATAGAGGCGGGATTAAGTATTTTTGTCAAACTCGAAAAAGGTAATTTTATAGGTAAAGAAGCTGTAAAAAAACAAAAGGAAGAAGGTGCCTCACGTAAACTTGTTGGAATAGAATTGAAGGATAAAGCTATTCCTCGCCATGGTTATGAGGTATATCAGAATAACAAAATTGTAGGTTATGTAACTACAGGATATTCTTCTATTTCCACAGGAAAAAGTGTTTGTATGGCATTGATCGATCGACAATTTGCAAAAACAAATGAAGTCCTGCAGATTTCTATTCATCGTAAATTACACGAAGGTATCGTAGCTTCAAAAAAATTCTATGCAAAACAATATAAAAAGTAATTAATCCAGGTACTATCCTGATAAAAATCTAATAAACTATGGTAAAAGTAGAAAAAGATCTGTTATATACAGAGTCACACGAATTTGTAAAGATTGAAGGAGATTTTGGCTATGTTGGAATAACTGACTATGCACAAGAACAATTAGGAAATGTCGTATATGTGGATATGCCAGAAGTCGGTGATGATGTTTCGGCTGGTGAAGAATTTGGAGCAGTCGAAAGCGTAAAAGCAGCAAGCGATTTAATATCTCCAATAAGCGGAACAGTTGTCGAAATTAATGAAAATCTTGAGGAGCAACCAGAATTAATTAATCAAGACGCTTTTGAAAATTGGATTATTAAGGTTCAATTATCTGATAAGTCAGAATTAGAAGGACTGATGGATGATGAGACATATATGAAATATTGTGAAAAATAACAGGCAAAAGAATAAGTCTATTGAGATAAATTCTACCCTCATTGACTTATTCTTTTGTTATATTAACCTTACTACTATGATGTCATACAAATTCTTTCCGCATACAGAGGATGACATACAAGCAATGCTACGACTTTTAGGAATATCATCTATTGAAGAACTATATAAAGATGTTCCGAAAGAATTAAGATTGCACAAAGCACTTGATTTGCCTTCTTCAAAATCAGAATTAGAAGTTCGTGGTATATTCAAGAACTTAGAGAAGAAAAATAAAACATTAAAATGTTTTGCTGGCGTCGGTGCATATGATCATTATGCACCAAGTATAATTACATACATTGCAAATCGATCTGAATTTCAGACTTCCTACACTCCATATCAGGCAGAAATATCGCAAGGTACTTTACAGTATATATTTGAGTACCAAACTATGATGGCCGATCTAACGGGTATGGATATTTCTAATGCCAGTATGTATGATGGTGCGACAGCAACGGCTGAAGCTATGATGATGTCTGTTGCTTCTAGTAAGAAAAGAAAAAAGGTTTTAGTTTCTTCAACTTTACTCCCTCAGACAATAGAAGTTCTTCATACATATGCAAAATTTCATCATATAGATTTGATTCTCGTCAAGTCAGTAGAAGGAACAACCTCTGTGGACGAGATAAATTTATATTTACAAAATGATGATATTGCAGGAGTTATAGTACCATTAGTGAACTATTATGGGATAATAGAAGATCTGAGCAGTTTGTCTGATGCCTGTCATAAGCATAAAGCTTTATTGATAATCAATTCTCCTGCATCTCCCCTAGGCGTACTTAAGTCGCCGGGAGAACTAGGAGCAGATATTGCATGTGGTGAGGCTCAATCATTAGGTATACCTTTGTCTTATGGTGGTCCCTATATAGGATACTTATGTACGAATGATTCTTTGGTTCGAAAAATGCCTGGACGTCTTGTTGGAGGTACAGTTGATTCTGATGGAAATCGAGCCTTTGTCTTAACTATGCAAGCTCGCGAACAGCATATCCGTCGTGAAAAAGCGACTTCAAACATATGTACCTCACAAGGTCTAATGTGTTTATATGTAGCAATGTATTTGTCTTTGATGGGGACAGACGGATTAAGGGAAGTAAATCGAATGTCTTTTCAAGGCGCACATTATTTATATGATGAGTTGCTGAAAACCCACAAATTCGAACCTGTTTTTAACAAGCCATTTTTTAATGAATTCTGTTTACAGTTGACCTCAGGAACAGCACAGGATTTAATTGACTACTGCGCAGAGTTTGGTTTTCTGGCTGGATGCACAGTAAAAGATCACACCAACTGTATACTCTTTTGCGTAACTGAGAAAAACAGTAAAGAAGATATTGACGACTTGGTAAAGGTAATAAAATCTTTTAATGCATAGGAGGTAGGTTATGAATAATAAATATTATGGAAGTCTAATCTTTGAACTGTCAAAAAAAGGGCGCCGTGGTTATTCTCTACCCAAGAGAGAATATGACAATCAATATGCGATGGAAAAATTATTGCCACAAAATTTTTTCCGTAACAACAGTATAAGTCTTCCTGAAGTAGATGAACCCACTGTTGTAAGGCATTATACAAATATGAGCAACAATAATTTTGGCGTGGACTCAGGATTTTATCCTTTGGGAAGTTGCACCATGAAATATAATCCAAAGATTAACGAAGAAGTTGTATCAAATACAAACTTCTCAGAATTGCATCCTTCTCAGCCTATGCATACTGTACAAGGAGCCTTAGAATTATATTATGAGGTGCAACGTATGCTTTCTGAAATTTCCGGACTAAGTCAATTTACCTTAAATCCGTATGCTGGAGCACATGGTGAATTAACGGGCTTGATGATTATGCGTTCCTATCATGCAAAACGAAATGACAATAAACGGAATAAAGTGATTATTCCTAATTCTGCGCATGGAACCAATCCTGCTTCAGCTGCCGTATGTGGATTACAGGTTGTTGAAGTTAAGACTTCATCTGACGGAACTGTAGATTTGGAAGATCTCAAACCGCTTTTAAATGATGAAATCGCGGGAATGATGATGACGAATCCAAATACTTTGGGAATTTTTGAAAAAGATATTCCCCAAATAGCAAAATTAATACATGACTGTGGCGGTTTGATGTATTATGATGGAGCCAATTTAAATCCGATGTTAGGGGTATGCAGACCAGGTGATATGGGATTCGATATCATGCATATAAATTTGCATAAGACTTTTTCTACTCCACATGGAGGAGGTGGTCCTGGATCCGGGCCTGTTGGAGTAAGAACTGGCCTGGAAGAATTCCTGCCTAATCCACGGGTCATAAAAACCGCAAGCAATACATATGCAATTCAATGTACAAATAATGCATTAGGCCAAATCTCCTCTTTTCTTGGGAATTTTGGAATAATTGAGCGTGCATACGCGTATTTATTATCACTAGGCAAGGAAGGAATTTCAGAAGTTGGAAAATTGGCAACTTTAAATGCTAATTATATAAAGGAGTCCTTGAAAGATTATTATAATCTTCCCATAAAAGGACTATGCAAGCATGAGTTCGTTTTTGATGGATTACGTTCAGAATATGGAGGCGAACATACTGATTCTGATTGTGTAAAAACGTTAGATGTTGCTAAACGTTTGTTGGACTATGGGGTTCATGCTCCTACGATCTACTTTCCTCTCCTTTTCCATGAAGCAATGATGATTGAGCCGACGGAAACTGAAAGCAAAGAAACTCTTGATGCATTCATTGATATCATGAAAAAAATTGCCAACGAAGCAAAAGAACAGCGCAATGTACTGAAGTCTGCGCCGTTGCATACTCCAGTTAAACGTCTTGATGATGTCAAAGCCGTTAAAGAGCCTCATTTTACTTATAAATCATATTTAAAAGAACAAGAATGATATGATCCATGCAGATTTAATAATTATAGGAGCTGGTCCTGGTGGTTATGAAACAGCAATTTCCGCTGCCAAAAAGGGATTGCAAGTCATTCTGATTGAAGCTCAAAAAACCGGTGGAACTTGTTTGAATGAAGGATGTATACCAACAAAATGCCTACACAAGAATGCAGAATTTTTGTTGGAGTTGGGGTATGCTGACAAATTGGGTGTAATGGTGTCTGCATCACATCCTGATATTCATCAGGTCATGAATCGTAAAAACGAGATTGTTTCTACACTCTCCCAAGGTGTAAAGACGTTGATTAATATTCCAGGTTTAAACTTGGTTAGGGGAAAAGCTTATTTTGTTGACAAGCACGTTGTTGGAATAGAGAATACGACTGAACAATATACTGCAGAAAACATTATTATTGCAACAGGTTCTATTACTAGAATTCCTCAGATACAAGGTATAGATCTTCCCGGAGTACTCACCTCAACGTCAATATTAAATATCGATTACATTCCACAATCACTTTGTGTGATTGGTGGAGGTGTTATAGGTCTTGAATTTGCATCAATTTTTAGTGCTTTAGGAAGTCATGTCACAGTGATTGAATTTTGCAAGGAGATTTTACCAAATCTGGACTCAGAAATTGCAAAACGTTTAAGAATGACATTAAAACAGAGAGGCATCAACGTAATTACACAAGCTGGAGTCACGTCTTTATCCCAAGAAGAAGGCGGCCTATCTGTTTCTTATGAATGCAAAGGAAAGACTTTACAATGTCTGGCTCAAAATGTTTTGTGTGCAATAGGTAGACAAGCTAATGTAAAAGCATTGAACCTGTCTGATATAGGAATTGAATATAATGAGAAAGGCATCACTGTTGATGAGCATTTACAAACAAACGTCAAAGGCGTTTTTGCAATCGGCGATATTAATGGAAAATGCCAGTTGGCACATGCTGCAGTTGCACAAGGTACAGTTGTATTAGATTATCTCCTAAATCAAAAAACAACAGTTCGTTTAGATCTCATGCCATCAGTCGTTTTTACTATTCCCGAAGTAGCATCCATTGGTATGAGTGAAGATTTGTGTAAGAAGAACAATCTTTCATATAATATTCATAAATCCTTTTATCGGGCCAATGGTAAAGCCCTGGCAATGAATGCGACAGACGGAATTGTAAAGATTATCTCGGATTCAGCCACAGGTAAGATTTTAGGATGTCATATGTATGGAGCACATGCCTCTGATATCATTCAGGAAATAGTTTCATTAATGTATTTCTCGGGAACAATAAATGATTTACGATCTATCATACATTCACATCCAACCTTGAGTGAAACAATTTTAGAAGCTGTAAAATAACGGCAATAGGAATTCTTTTTTAATAAAAACAAGATGCCTTGGAAACTGAAACAAAAGGCATCTTGTTTATTTTATGTCAGATAAAAATTATGTGACTCGCTACTATAAAAATATTATTTTATTTGTTATGTTTGCAATTCCCCATGCAGTATATGGCATTATGCAATGAAATATTAATTTTCTTTAACCACGTACTATTGCTTATATAAATATGTATTTGTACTTTTGCTAAAAGTAAACTCAAAACACACAGTATAACATGAAAAAATACCTTGTTTTAGCTATTGCTTTTGGAGCAATTGTTTCATTTACCTCGTGTAAGTCAAGTGAAAGTGCTTATCGCAAAGCATATGAAAAAGCACAAGCTCAAGAAAGAAATCAAGCAAATTCGAGCAACAATGATGAATCACAAGTTGTTGTTGCTAACAACACAAATACGACTCCGGTTCAGCAGCAAACGACAACATCTGATAGTAATGTAGATGTTCGTACAATTGCAGGAGGTATAACTGTGGTGAATGGAAGCGGAATAAAAGCATATAGCGTAGTTGTCGGAAGTTTCTCTGTACAAACAAATGCTGAAGGACTGCAGTCTACACTGAAGGAAAAAGGTTATAGCGCACAAGTTGTAAAAACTAATGAGACTATTAACGGTATTACGGGATGGTATAGAGTTATAGCTTCAACATACGATGATAAAAGTTCTGCTATACAGTCTCGCGAACAGTTAAAGAGCCTATATCCTGACGCTTGGTTGCTCTACAATAAATAAAATATTGACAGAGGAATACACAGTAAAAAGGTGTATTCCTTTCTTGATTTAGAAAAATAAGTAAAATAACAATTTTATATATCTGTAATTATGAAAAAAAGAATTTTAGTAACAGGTGGAACTGGTTTCATCGGTTCTCATACAACGGTAGAGTTGCAACAGGCTGGATATGATGTTGTAATCGTTGACAACCTTTCAAATTCAAAAGAAGATGTAATTGATGGTATTGAAAAAATTACAGGTGTTCGTCCGGATTTTGAAAAAGTAGATTGCTGCGACAAGGATGCTTTGGAAGGCGTCTTTAAGAAATACTCAAACATTAGTGGCGTAATTCACTTTGCCGCAAGTAAAGCTGTTGGAGAAAGCGTTGAAAAACCTTTGATGTATTATAAAAATAATATTCTTTCGTTGGTAAATTTATTGGAATTGTTGCCCCAATATAATGTCAAAGGTATTATTTTCTCTTCATCATGTACCGTATATGGAGAACCCGATCCCGAAAATCTTCCGGTAACAGAATTGGCTCCCATCAAGACTGCTGAAAGTCCTTATGGTAACACCAAACAAATTAACGAAGAAATTATTCAGGATTTTGCAAAAAGTGGTGCTCCAATAAGTGCTATTATTTTGCGGTATTTTAATCCAATTGGAGCACATCCGACAGCAATTATTGGAGAAATGCCGAATGGTGTTCCTGCAAATTTGATTCCCTATTTGACTCAAACCGCTATTGGTATTAGAGAAAAATTGATGGTGTTTGGAGATGACTATAATACGCCTGACGGCTCTTGCATCCGCGACTTCATCTATGTAGTAGACCTTGCAAAAGCACACGTATGTGCAATGAAACGTATTGTTGAAGGGGAAAATGAAGATCCTGTTGAAATTTATAATGTAGGAACGGGTAAAGGTGTTTCTGTTCTTGAATTAATTAATACTTTCGAAAAATGCACTGGCGTAAAATTGAACTATGAAATAGTAGGCAGAAGAGCTGGTGATATCGAAAAAGTTTGGGGAAATGTTGAAAAAGCCAATAAGGTGTTAGGTTGGAAAGCTGAACATACTTTGGAAGACTCACTTTCTTCTGCTTGGAAGTGGCAACAGGAGCTCCGTAAAAGAGGCATTATGTAAATAAACCTGACACAATATAAATATTAATTTTATTCGGGCGGATAAGTCGTAACAGAATTATCCGCCCTTTTATGCAAAAATATATGCGTAAAACCACAATCCCACACATCGACAGTTGTGAAACACCCTATTATCTGGTAGATGAAAAACATCTGAGGGAAAATTTGGAGCTAATCCGGAGAATTTCGGATAGAAGCCAAACCGAATTTATTTTAGCTTTTAAGGCTTTTGCCCTATGGAAGACATTTGAAATATTTAGGGATTATATAACACATACAACGGCTTCTTCTGTTAATGAAGCGCAGCTTTCCTTTTTAGAATTTGGAACTAAGGCACATACATACTCACCTGCCTATGAAAAGAAAAGTTTTAATACGATTTTGGAATGCAGTAGCCATATCACATTCAATAGTTGGTCGCAATTTGAAACATTCGAATCTGATGTTCGAAAATATAACGAAAGTCATAATGATCAAATCTATTGCGGAATTCGAATAAATCCTGAATATAGCAATATCAAAACAACACTATATAATCCATGTGCGCCAGGTTCAAGATTTGGAGTCTTGGCAAAAGACATGCCGTCTACCCTCCCCCAGCAAATTACCGGATTGCATTGTCACAATCATTGTGAAAGCTCGGCTGAGGATTTTGTACAAACCATTGCTGCGATTGAAGAAAAATTCGGAAAATGGCTACCCCAAATTAAATGGATCAATTTTGGCGGAGGACATTTAGTAACGCGCGAAGGATATAATACAGAATTGCTCATTCGTACATTATGTGATTTCCATAAGCGTCATCCTAATGTTAAAACCATTATGGAACCTGGTTCAGCATTTGCTTGGCAAACAGGAGCTTTGGTGGCAGAAGTTGTGGATATAGTAAAAAACCATGATATAGCAACTGCAATAGTAAATGTTAGCTTTACCTGTCATATGCCGGATTGTTTGGAAATGCCATATAATCCTTATATACAAGGGGCTATGCATGTTGATGAATCAAAAAATATAAGTTATCCATATCTTTACAGAATAGGTGGAAATAGCTGCTTGAGTGGCGATTTTATGGGGGTATGGCAATTTGACCACCCTCTTTCAGTTGGTGAAAAGATTATTTTTGAAGATATGATCCATTATACTACAGTAAAGACAAATATGTTTAACGGCATAGAACATCCCGCAATATTTTTGCAACGTGCGGACGGAACATTACAATGTTTACGCAAGTATACTTATGAAGATTACAAAAACAGAATGTGCTAATTTAATTGTTTGATTATGAAACAAAACGAATTACCGGAAAATGCTTTTCGAGAATTAAAGAGTGGTGAAGAATACACCCCTGTCATGTCACCAAAAGAAAAAATCAGAGAAGTTACGCCATGGTCTGTAACTTGGGGTATCATCATGGCAATTATATTCTCCGCTGCGACCGCTTATTTAGGATTAAAAGTTGGACAAGTCTTTGAAGCTGCAATACCCATTACTATTATTTCTATTGGAATAAGCAGCGCCACGCGTCGAAAAAATCCATTAGGAGAAAACGTAATTATTCAGAGTATTGGTGCTTGTTCTGGCATGATTGTAGCAGGCGCAATTTTCACGCTGCCTGCGCTTTACATTTTACAAGCCAAACATCCTGAGATGATCTTCAATTTCGGGGAGATATTTTTGTCTTCTTTATTGGGAGGAGTTTTGGGTATTTTAATGCTTATACCTTTTAGAAAGTATTTTGTTAAAGATATGCATGGTAAATATCCGTTTCCGGAAGCTACAGCTTCTACTCAAGTACTAATTTCTGGAGAAAGAGGAAAAAGCCAGATTAAACCTCTCTTGTTGTCAGGAGCAATAGGAGGACTGTTTGATTTTGCTGTATCCACATTTGGAGCTTGGAGTGAAAAATTTACTAGTTATTGTCTTCCATTTGGTTCTTGGTTGGCCGAAAAAACGAAACTGGTATTTAGTATTAATACCAGCGCAGCTGTTCTTGGCATGGGATATATTGTAGGACTTAAATACGCTTCTATTATATGTTTTGGATCTGCCGTTATCTGGTGGATCATCATACCTGCCATTGCATTGATTTTTCCAAATTTAATGATTCTACCCGACACTGCGGCCAGTGCGGCTACGCCCGAGCAATTATATAATTATGCAAAGAGTATCGGCATTGGAGGTATAGCAATGGCTGGTATAATTGGTATAATTAATAGTCGCAAGGTCATTATGAGTGCCTTCTCTTTGGCATCAAAAGAGTTGCGAAAAAGTAATAAAAATACTCCAGAGCAAGAAGAAACTATACGCACGCAACGTGACATTTCAATGAAAATCATAGCCATTGGTACCGTCATTACTTTAGTGTGTACATTTTTGTTCTTTTTCTTCGGATTAATGGATGGCAACTTACTTTATAGCGTAGTAGGAATTTTGCTGGTAGCTGTCATTTCTTTTTTGTTTACAACGGTAGCAGCAAATGCCATTGCAATTGTAGGAAGTAATCCTGTTTCAGGAATGACATTAATGACTTTAATTCTGTCATCTGTTATTTTAGTTGCTGTTGGTATGAATGGTACGGGGGGTATGGTTGCCTCGTTGATTATGGGAGGTGTTGTTTGTACGGCATTATCTACGGCTGGAAGTTTTATTACGGACTTGAAAATTGGATATTGGTTAGGAAGTTCACCTGTTAAACAGGAAAGTCTTAAATTTGTTGGTGTTTTGGTATCAGCCATAACAGTCTGTGTTGTAATAGCAATTCTAAACAAGTCATACGGATTTTCATCAGGACAACTTGCTGCCCCACAGGCCAATGCAATGGCTGCGGTAATTGAGCCGCTGATGAGTGGACAAAGTGCTCCATGGCTTCTTTATGGTATTGGCGCTGTCATTTCTATAATACTCACATGTTGCAATATTTCAGCATTGGCCTTTGCTTTAGGTATGTTTATTCCTTTGGAGCTTAACTTACCACTTATAGTAGGTGGACTAATCAACTGGTATATAACTTCTAGAACAAAAGATCCTGAAGTAAATAAACAAAGAAATGAAAAAGGAACACTCTTAGCATCTGGATTTATAGCTGGCGGTGCGCTTATGGGAGTGGTTAGTGCGGGCTTACGCTTTGCTGATATTGATTTTGTTTCTCAAGAATGGATAACAAGCAATGGAGCTCAATATGTATCTTTGTTGGCTTATGCTGTTCTTATCGTATTCTTTGTGCAAGCTTGTAAAACAATAAAAAAGTAATAAAAAACTTTGAATATTTGGAATATCAAAGATAAATGTGTAATTTTGCACCGCTATTACGGGTTAATAGCGTAGTTATAAACAAAAAATAAATTTTAATGGCAACTAAAATCAGATTACAGCGCAATGGTCGTAAAGGTTATGCTTTTTATAGCATCGTTGTTGCTGACGTAAGAGCACCACGTGATGGTCGCTTTACAGAAAAAATTGGTACGTACAATCCAAATACAAATCCTGCAACAGTAGATTTGAAATTTGATCGTGCCTTGTATTGGGTAGAAACTGGAGCGCAGCCTACAGACACCGTACGCAATATCCTTTCAAATGAAGGTGTGATGTTAATGAAGCACCTGAAAGGTGGAGTTAAGAAGGGTGCTTTTGATGAAGCTACGGCTCAAGCTAAATTTGAAGAATGGAAAAAGAATAGAGATTCAAAACTCTCAGCTTTGAAAAATTCAAATGAAGCTTCAAAACAGGCTGCATTGAAAGAAAGACTTGAAAACGAGAAAAAAGTTAACGAGCAGATTGCCAAAAAGGTAGCAGAGAAAAAAGCAGCAAAAGCCGCTGCGGAAGCTGAACAAGCTGCTGCAGAAAATACTGCAGAAGAAAATGCTACGGAAGAGAATACTGAAGCATAAATTCTTACATAAGTATACAAAGGTCGTACTTTTTATAGAGGTGCGACCTTTATTTTTTTATAAAAACACCTCTTATGAGAAGCGAAACAATATGTGCAATTTCGACAGCTCCAGGAGGAGCTATCGGCATTATCCGTGTGTCAGGTTCTGATTCGATTTCACTTGTTGACCAAATATTTAAAAGCGCAACAGGAAAAAAATTGGAATTCTGTAAAGGCTTTACGGCCCATTATGGTGAAATTTACAATAAAGATCGTGTTTTGGATCAGGTGATTGTTACAATCTTTAGGGCCCCACATTCATATACAGGTGAAGACTTAGTTGAAATATCGTGCCATGGATCTACTTATATTTTACAAAGCATTATCAATGAATTATTGGACTCCTCCCCTCACATACGCTTAGCCACAGCTGGAGAATTTACAAAAAGAGCTTTTTTAAATGGTAAGATGGATCTTGCCCAATCTGAAGCAGTTGCAGATTTAATTGCAGCCGACTCAAAGGCAGGTCACGACATTGCAATTAAGCAAATTAAAGGAGACTATAGTATTGAATTAAAAAGACTGAGAGAGCATTTCTTGACGTTCGCATCTCTTATTGAACTTGAATTGGATTTCAGTGACCACGAAGATTTGGAATTTGCCGACCGTTCTAAATTAAAGATTTTATTAAGAGACATAGAAAATCAGGTCACTAATCTTGTACATTCCTTTAAATTAGGTAATGTAATAAAGAACGGTGTTCCAGTAGCAATAATTGGCAATACCAATACAGGAAAATCAACATTATTGAATACCCTACTCCATGAAGACCGTGCAATTACAAGTGAAATAAAAGGAACAACAAGAGATACTATTGAAGACATTGTTAAACTGCAAGATATACTGTTTCGCTTTATTGATACAGCTGGCATACGTAAAACTTCAGATAAAATAGAACGCATAGGAATACAAAGAAGTATTGATAAAATAAACCAATCTTCGATTATATTATGGGTTATAGATGCCAAAGAATCTATAACGTCGTTAAATGAGCAGGCAAAGGAGGTCGTTCCTCTTTTGAAAAACAAAAACTTTATTTTCCTATTTAATAAAGAGGATCTTTTAGCCAATAACAGTACCCCAAAAACATTGATGGAATGGGCAAATCAATTAATTCCTCATGCAAATTGCCTATTTATTTCGGCAAAGAATAAAACGCATATTACAGATTTAGAAAATAAGCTAATTCAAATAGTAAGAAATCTTCAAAGCACTGAAAGTAATATTATAATTACGAACATGCGACATTATGAAGTATTGAAAAAAATATTATTTACAATAAATCGAATAAACGACGGATTTGCTCATCAGATTCCCAGTGACTTATTAGCTCAGGATATTCGTGAGTGCATATCATATTTGGGTGAAATTCTAGGGGAAGTAACTTCAGATGAAATTTTGCATAACATATTTTCTAAATTTTGCATCGGTAAGTAAATACTTGATTATCAAATAGTTAAATTGATTATAATCGATTAATATGGCGCTCTTTACGGGCGCCTTTTTTGTTGCTCAAGTATCGTTGATAATCGTTGCTAAGCCTTTTTACGCCATTTTTTGTACCTCCTGTGTACCTCACCACGAAAATCCGAGGATTATCGTTGGCAAGGTCGTGGAGAACTTTTACGCCATTTTACGGGATTTTACGGAGTTATACAAAAATATTGGAGAAATAAGGAGAAATAACATGAGTAGCAACATTGAAATCAGACGAATCTGTGCGTGGTGCAAGCAAGAATTCATTGCGCATAAAACAACTACAACCTGTTGTTCGCACAGATGTGCAAACCTTCTGTATAAACAGAAGAAACGTGAGGCTTCTATTAAGGCCAACAACCAAATTGTCGAAAAAGTCATCAAGGAGAAGCCGATTGCAAAAATCAGAGACAAGCCTATTCTTACTATCACAGACGCTGCCACATACATAGGCGTAACCCGACCTACTCTTTATGGCTATCTGAAAAGAGGTGAACTTAAAGCCATCCGACTTGGATATAAGTTTCTATTGAAAAAGGAGGATATTGATAACTTATTCAAGAAGTCTATAGAATTTAAGATTCCGGTAAGAGACAAACCTTCCATTAATGATTTCTACACCACCGCCGAAATCAAGGAGAAGTATGGCGTAAAGGATTCCTGGATATTTCATATCGCTAAGGAACATAATATTCCACGAACCTTTCACCGTGGAAAAACCTATTGGAGCAAAAAGCATATTGATGACTACTTTGCAAAGAAAGCTCCCGATCCTGAAATCAAGGAATGGTACAGCACGCAAGACATGCAGGAGAAGTTCGGTATGACACTGACGGCCATCTATTCTTTTGTTTCAAAGAATGCCATTCCCAAGAAGAAAGTCGGCATCATGGTATACTACTCCAAGAAGCATGTGGACATTGCCAAAGGTCTCATAGCTCCCGAAGAGCCCAAATACTACA
>ERZ772861.347-NODE-347-length-53673-cov-23.937017_pt1 | contig 53673 bp, 32 predicted proteins | sample MGYA00512135_ERZ772861 | MGnify/ENA primary metagenome ERZ772861 (study PRJEB29015, sample SAMEA2737700) | human gut metagenome | biome: human gut; feature: human-associated habitat; material: faeces | place: China | collected 2012 ...
CACAAAGGTAGGCATTGGCATTTATTAGAACAATACGTCAGTTTTGGACGCTTACAAAATTAACAGTTAAAAATTAAAAACGTCTTCGAAAGTGAAGAGATAAAAGTGAAAAGAGAAAAATCCAAATGACTTGTTAAACTAATTCTCTTTTTATGCAGATCACTTTAAGCTAATTCACATACTGAGCGGATTTCACTAATAATTTATATTGACACTATTGAAGAGGCGGACGGCAGGCGTCAGGGAAATATGCCCTGCAATGCAGGGGCAGTGCATGCATAGATGAAAATTGTTGTCCTATTCAGGACAGAACGGGCGAAAAGTGGGTATGGCTATTTATATTTGCACGACGCAAAAGACTTGCTCGGTGATTAGTCCGTGGGCGGACGAATTGCCGTGGCGTGGATTACAGTCTATATTTAATCAATCAATAATTAATACCATGGAAAGACTTTCACAAACTTCGATTTTCAAGAATATGTATTGCCAGGACTGCCGCGGAGCAGAGTGGCAAGAGATAGTCAATATAATTACGGGCGGAACGCTTGCCGGCGAGACTGACAAATATCGGTATTATGCAGCTAATGGACTTGACAATAGCGCGCAAGTAATAAAAAAGCGCATGCCTGCGTTTACTCCGGCTGTGATATGCAACAGGGGCAGACGGCCTGACAACTTTGTGGCGCTGACGGGCGTGGGCATGTGCGACTTCGACCATGTGGAGGATGTCGAGAGGGCACGCAGGCTGCTGACGGCTGACGCTCATGCCATGATGGTGTACAGGACGATATCAGGCAAGGGGCTGAGGGTGCTGTTCAGATACCGGGTAAAGGGTGCGAAGGACGGCGACAAGGCGGACGCACGCAGCATGGCTGATATTTACAACGTGGCGTTCAAGACGGGCAACGAGTATTTTGCACGCTTGCTGGACTGCGAGGCCGACGGGCAGTGCAAGAACATCGGCAGGCTGTCTATAATGTGCCATGACGGCGAAGCGGCGATTAACCCCGGTTGTGTGCCGCTGGAAATAGAGCTACACTGTGAACGCAAGCCTGCGAAGGGGGCTGACGGCAAGAAGCACCATGCGCAGTTGCAGCGTGCGGTAAGGGCCATCGAGGCGAAACTTGAGCGCGAGGGCGTAGAATACCGCAAGGGCACGTACAACAAGTATGTGGCAAGAACGGGATACTACCTTAACAAGCTGGGCGTGGATGCCGACGATGCCTTGAAATGGGCAGTGGAACGCTTTAACGACTACGATGCGGCGTGCGTGACGGCGATAATGAAATCGTGCTACTCGCACACGGACGAGCATGCCTCGATGCGTGTGCAGGCCATGGGCGCCGGGAGGGCGAAGCCTGCTGCCAGGGGCGTGGACGTGACGGCAATAGAGGACTTCCTAAAGAGCCGCGCACGCTTCAGATATAACGTGATAACACGCAAGACTGAATATAAGACCGACGCCAACGAGAGGTGGCTGGAAGTGTCGGACAGGTTTGAGAACTCGCTGTGGTCAGAGATGAACAAGGCAGGACTGCATGTGAGGAACATTGAGCTGCACAATGTAATCATGTCTGACTTCGTGGCCGAGTGGAACCCGTTTAAGGAGTATTTCGACAATCTGCCGGCGTGGGACGGGAAGACCGACTACATAGGGCGGCTGACGTCGATGGTACACGTTAAGAAGGGCGACCTGTGGGACGACACGGACAATCCGCAGGAGCTGTTTGACATGTGTTTCAGGAAATGGCTTGTTGGCATGGTTGCCTCGCTGCTGGACAAGGATGTGGTGAACAACGCCATAATAGTGCTGATAGGCCGCCAGGGCATATACAAGACGACGTTTTTCAACTATCTGCTGCCTGAGGAGCTAAGACCGTATTTCCACACAAAGACGAACAGCGACACTATGACGAAAGACGACCGCCTGTCGCTGGCGGAGTATGCCATAATTTGCCTTGAGGAGATTGACTCGATGCGTACGCCTGAACTGAACCAGCTGAAGGCCCTGGTGACCACAAGGACCATAAACGAGAGGGCGGCTTACAGCAGGTATAAGGAGAACAGGACGCACATAGCGTCGTTTTGCGGCACGGGCAACAACCTGCAGTTCCTGACTGACCCTACGGGCAACCGCCGCTGGCTGCCGTTCGAGGCTGACTATATAGACGATCCGCGCACGGTGGACTACAACTATGATGGTATTTACAGCCAGGCGCTTGCCCTATGGCGCGGCGGCATGGCTTACTGGTTTAACAATTCGGAGATAAGCACGATGGCAAGGCACATAAAGTCGTTCGAGGTGCCTAACGTGGAAGAGGAACTTATCATTACTTATTACAGGCAGCCGGAGGGGAACGAGGCGTACAAGCTGGTGAACGCCACGAACATAATAGAGCATATCAACATTTTCATCAAGCGTGCCTTGTCGACCGTGAAAGTGGGGGCTGCCATGAGGAAGCTGGGCTTCAAACAGAAGGCCACGAAACACGGCCGGATGTATATTGTGGTGGAAAGGAAAAACGAAAGCAATTCATAATTCACAATTCATAATTAAGAATTCATAATTCATAATTCACGAAAACAATTCACGAAAACAATTCATAATTAAGAATTCACGAAAGCAATTCACGAAAGCAATTCATAATTCTTAATTCATAATTCACAATTATGCCATGCGGATTGCGTCCTACATCTGAATATTCGTTCTCACTTAATAGTGTCAATTGAATTATTCACTCTTCACTCTTCGTTCTTCACTTTCACAAGACGTTCTTCACTTAAACGTGCATTTGGATTTTTCACTATTCACTTTTATCTTTTCACTTTCGTAAGACGTTCTTCGTTCTTCACTCTTAACTCTTCACTGTCGAAGACGTTCTTCACTCTTAACTCTTCACTCTTAACTTAATTCACGGTTCTCCCAACGCTTCGACTATCATTTTGACCTGTGCGGGGGTGTATGTGCGCGACTTGGGGCTGGCGCCAATCGCCGCGAGGCGTTCGCGAAGGTTGGGATAACGGTCAATCCACTGTGTGAGCTTATGGTAGGCGGCACGCGGATTCATGTCGGGACAGTATGTCTGGGCAAGCTCCATGCGACCGTAAGTGCGTATTTTGAAACATTCCATGTCGGCGGCTTTTGTTAAACGGGTTGTTGTGTGTAGGGAAGCAGGCTGACGGCGTTAAGCGGGCCTGCTCTTAAACAATGCTAAGGTACATAAAAATCACGAGAAAAGCAAATATTTATGTACAAATAAGTCACTGTAACTCACCGTTTTACGCATTAATTCATTTTGGCCGGAAGCCGTGTGCTATCTTTGCATCAGACAACAGTCGCAAACGTTTGGGATGTATTGTTAAACCTCTAAAAACTATTAGCTTATGATTCGTTACAAACTTTATCAAAACCAGATTACTACAAGCAAATTCAACGGGTACTGGTATGCGCGCGCGGTATGCGACGAGACGTATGACACGCAGCAGCTGGCCAAACACATGTCGGGGCACAACACTCCGTATTCGCCGGGCGTTATCCACGGCGTGCTTAAGGACATGATTGCCTGTATAAAGGAGTTGCTGCTCGACGGCAAGAACGTGAAGCTGGACGACCTGGCAATATTCTCCGTGGGATTAAGAACTACGGGCGTGGAGGACGTGGCCGACTTCAGCGTGGCTGAAAACGTGAAGGGACTGAAGCTGAGGGCACGCGCGACGGGCAGCCTGTCGACATCGAGCCTGCGCCAGGAGGCCATACTGAAACAGCTGGCAAAATACTCGATAACCGAGACTACCGAGCCGACGGAGCCTTGAGCCTGACACGGCGGCGCAGCTGCCAGCCGCACTTCAGGAATATATTAATTGTATAACTTAAAACCAAAAGTAATGAACGAACAGAAAAAGAACATCTTGAGAATTGTCTTGCAGACTTTAATCAGCGTCATTTCGGCCGTTGCAACCGCCCTGGGGCTCCAGAGCTGCATGTAGGCACGACATGACGACGGGTGCCGGGATGCCGCCTGGACGGTGTCCGGCGCCCTTCTTCCTTCTGTTGTTCAGTTATTTACAGTTTAAAATGCGTACCATAACACTTATCATAATACACTGCTCGGCAACGCCTGAGGGCAAGAGCCTCGGTTTCGAGGAATGCCGGCGCGACCACGTAATGCACAGGCATTTCAGGGACATAGGTTACCACTACTACATAACGCGCGACGGCGTGGTGCACAACGGGCGGCCGCTGGAGAAGGCAGGCGCGCACTGCCGGGGGCACAACTCGCACTCTGTCGGTATTTGCTATGAAGGGGGACTCGACGCGGACGGCAATCCTGCCGACACGCGCACTGATGCGCAGAAGCGTGCGTTAAGCGTACTGGCAGGCAGGCTGAAAGCCCGGTTCCCGAAAGCCCTGATTGTGGGGCACCGTGAGCTTAACCCTGAAAAGGCATGCCCGTGTTTCGACGTGGCTAAGGATTTGGCTCCCGGGCGTTAAGTTCATTGCCGCACATCTTATTTCCGCCGTTTCTTATTTCAGTGTAGCACCACTACGGGTGCCCGCATTTCACTGATGCCGTCCGGGCGTATCGTCGCTTCACTACCCTGCGCCCGGAACATTCACTTACATCCGCATGCACCTGAAAGGTGCTACCTGGAACCAGACGGCAGGCACGGGTGCATGTACGGATACAGACAGACGGTTGGCAGATAACGCCGCTTAAGTCCGGAGCATACGGCGGCTGGAGGCGTCAGGGATTAAAGCAACTGTATGAATTCGGTCTCGACCTCTACCGTGGCGGCGAGCAGCATGGGTATCTCCACGAGCAGGCGTTTCACCTTGGAGCCGCGTGTGGTTATCAGGCTGCCCTCGTAACCGTCGAGGTTTCCGCCGATAATACGGATGCGGCGGTTGCGCATGGACGGCGTAACTTCGTCGGGACGGTAATACTGCGGAGAGGAAGAAAAGCCTACGGCATGGATGAACCGCTGCATGTCTGACGGGCGCACCGTCATGGGCACCTTGTATCCACCATGCAGGTATCGGTATTGCAGCGTGGGAGTCCTATCGACAACAGAGTCGAGTTCCGCACGAGACGCGTAGACGAAGAGCAGGTCGTGTATGAACGGCATCTGACGCCGCTCGCGCTTGCCGTGGTTAAGCATGAGCTTCCACACCATGGGGGTGAAGGTGCGGATGTTCAAGCCGTCGAGCAGTTTGTAAGCCGGCTGTTTGGCATTCGGACGGGTAAGGTCGCGCATGACAAACCACTGGCAGGCTTCATTGCCCGTAACGACCGTTTCAGGACTCCCGACCGGCATGACGGAACTCTCGCACATTGCGTCCATTTTTTTGATTAAGACAAATTGATTTAGTCCTGCACGCCATTGTAAAAGTCTGTATAGCAAGCAGTTATATCAATCCTTATGAAAAGTACTGGATTCTTCACCGTCAGTTCATCTATTTTATGTTGGCCGTATCAATGGCAGGTTTTTATTAACACCCAGATACACTGAATGTACCGAATCCGTTAATGCTTCTATGTATGAAGCATACATTCGATTGCAAAATTACACAAAATATTCAAATACAAATGTTTTTATTGATTAATTTTTCAATATGCCTTGTAAATTTATCATTCAACGCGTGGCATGGCACCGCAAGCAATTTAACCGGTTACATCCATGCGGACGGATGTCAATATTTCGTACTTACCGGCCAGCCCGGCTTGTTAATTTAACGTGATGACGGAATAATCTTGAGTGGAACAGCGACGGTTACTGTTTCAAATGATGGCCTTTGAGCTTGCAAGACACGGTCTTTCGTCTTTTAAAAGGTAACCTTTCACACTGTAAAAGGAAGCCTTTCGCAAACCCGCCGGAAGCTGACGAAAACCGTAAGCAAAAGCCATCGATATGCAACAGACTGTAAGCATCAGCCACGAGGAATTACTGACGATTCCGCCAACCGGATAATATAAATAAGGTATAACGGCTGGAGGAAGACGCTCTATAAACCGGAGGCGGACGCATGATAAAGATGAAGGCGGCGCAAGGCGTGCACGGGAACGACGAACAGCGCAAGCGGACGGGCGGTGCTGTAAACGTTTGCACATGCTTTTTGTTTCTTTTTCGCCGGCGGCGCATACCGCTTACGGGCAAAAGCCGTACATTTACGCAGTAAACGAAAACACGGGCATCTGCAACCTGCCGCAGACGAGGGCGCAACCCCGGCGCAAGACGGGCGCCGGCGCGGACAAACAAGCCGACGGCAGGCAAAAGGATGCACAAGAAAACAAAAAACTTTATACCATGAGAAAGATTTTATCAGTCTTTTTTTCACTGTTCACAGCAGTGACAGTAATGGGCCAGGGATGGCCGTCGAATTACCGGGGCGTAATGCTTCAGGGATTTTACTGGGACTCGTACGCCGACACGCAGTGGAGCAACCTTGAGGCCCAGGCCGACGAACTGTCGGAGTTTTTCAAGCTTATATGGATACCGCAGAGCGGAAAGGCTGCCTCAGACCCGTCGATGGGATACAACGACCTGTACTGGTTCAGCGACTACACAAGCTCGTTCGGCAGCGAGGAACAGCTGCGCTCTATGATCAGCACATTCAAGCAGAAGGGGCTGGGCACGATAGCCGACGTGGTGATAAACCACCGCTCGTCGATGGCAGGCACGTGGATGAGTTTCCCCGTCGAGACATACAAGGGCGTGACATACACCATGCTGCCCTCTGACATCTGCGCAAACGACGACGGCGGCAAGGCTGCCGCACAGGCTGAAGTGAAGCCGACAGGAGCAAACGACACGGGCGACGACTTCGACGGTGCGCGCGACCTGGACCACTCGAGCCAGAACGTGCAGACCATGGTGAAGGCTTACCTGGACTTCCTGCTGAACGACCTGGGCTACACCGGCCTGCGCTACGACATGGTGAAGGGCTATTCGCCCATGTACACGGGCATATACAACTCGGCAGCACAGCCGCAGTTCTCGGTAGGCGAATACTGGGACGGCGCACAGCAGATAAAGAACTGGATTGACGGCACCAAGGTTGACGGCACGGTGCAGTCGGCAGCGTTCGACTTCCCGCTGAAATACCTCCTGAACGACTGCTGCAACCAGGGCGCCAACTGGAGCACGCTGGCAGGCACGAGCCTGACAAGCAGTCCGACATACAGGCGCTATGCGGTGACCTTCGTTGACAACCACGACACATACGGACGCGGCAACGGCAACGACCTGACGGGCAACGTGACGGCAGCCAACGCCTTCATACTGGCAATGCCGGGCACGCCCTGCGTATTCCTGCCCCACTGGCAGGCATACAAGCAGAACCTGAAACAGATGATTTACGCGCGCTATGCCGCCGGAATAAGCAACGAAAGCACATACGAGACGCTCAACCGCGCTGCCAGCCAATACGCCGTAAAGGTGAACGGCGAGGCAGGCAAGTCGGTAGTGCTGCTAATGGGCTCGGCAGCATGGCCCGGCAACATGGCCGACGAGAGCGACTACTTCCTGGCAGACAAGGGCGACAACTACGCATACTACCTGTCGCGCAACGCCGAGACGGCATGGACAGACATGCCTTCAGGCTCTTACGACAACGCACTGAGCGTTACGCTTAACGCGCTGACGGCTAATGCAGCGGCACAGCTGGTCTACACGACCGACGGCAGCGAGCCGACGGCGGCTAACGGAAAGACCGTTGCCGACGGCACCAAGATAGAAATAGCGGACAACACCACGCTGAAAGTGGGACTGCTCGTCAACGGCGCGGTGACGGGCGTAATAACAAGGGTGTACAAGGTAACCAAGTTCCAGCCGCACGACATTACTGTCTACGTTAACACGGACAACGTAGGCTGGAGCAGCTTGAACTTCTGGACATGGGGCGGCGACGAGACACACGGCCCGAAGAACCCGGCATGGCCCGGCGACAAGATTACGGCAACGACTGTAATCGACGGCAAGACGTGGTATTACAACACTTACCGCATGAACTCGTCTACCGACTACGTCAACTTCGTGTTCAGCACGGGCAGCGGCAGTCCGCAGACCGTAGACGTGGTGAACGTCAAGACCGACAAGTTCTATGAAATATCAACCACGATGTCGGGCGGCAAGCACACTGTCGACGACGTGACCGACCAGCACTCTACCGGCATAGGAACAATAACCGCCGACAATGCCCGCCAGCAGGCAAACATGAACGTGTACACGCTTGACGGCCGCCTGGTGCGCCGGTGCGCAAAGGGCACAAGCATGGACGAGGCGCTCGACGGACTGCCACGGGGCATGTACATAGCCGGCGGAAAGAAAGCTGTAAAACGCTGACACCAGCGAAGGTGGCAGGCCACCAAGTAAAAAACACCAAACGACCCTGTCAAACCCCATCAAGGGGCTATGACAGGGTCGTTTTTTTTTGCGCACAACGGTTAACAGTGGGCAAATGAAGCCCTTCGTTAAAATTAACACATCAAAAAATGCATAAAAAGAGCATTTTTAGCGAAAAAAGGGGTGCCACATCTTAATTTTAACTCTCTTGTAACATTATATGTCTATTTTTTAATTAATTTTGCACGATGAATTTAAGATAAATCAACGCTGAATTACAAAATAGTGTTTAAAAATTAAGATTTGTGGTAAGGTTATTAGATTTTCATTCTTTAATTTCAAACAATAACAGTATGCAAAAACGTTTAGGTATTCTATTCGTGTTGATGTTGTTAATGACGACCAAGATGCTGGCCCAAATGACAACGTCAGGAATCAATGGTATGGTTATGGCCGGAGACGAAAAGGCCATTGGCGCAACCATTACAGCAGTTCACGAGCCGTCGGGAACCACCTACAACACGGTGGTAAACGCAAGCGGCCGCTACTCAATCAATGGTATGCGTGTCGGTGGACCCTACACCATCAAGGTAAGCTACATCGGCTACACTACAAGTGTGACCAAGGATGTAACCCTCCAGCTTGCCGAGTCTTACAGCCTGAATGTCAACCTTTCAGAAGACTCGCATGAACTGGGCGAAGTGGTTGTTTCAGCCAAGGCTACTAAATTCACGGCTGAAAAGACCGGTGCTTCGACCAACATCAACCTCAGCCAGTTGGAGAACATGCCGACTGTGAGCCGTTCGATTACCGACTTCACCCGCTTGTCTCCTTACGGCGGCAACGGCATGAGCTTCGCAGGAACCGACGGACGTACGGCAAACTTCACTGTCGACGGTGCAAACTTCAACAACAACTTCGGTTTGAGCGACGGTCTGCCCGGTGGCGGCAATCCTATCTCTATCGACGCAATCGAAGAAATGCAGGTTGTAATCTCTCCATACGACGTACGCCAGACCAACTTCATCGGTGGTGGTGTCAACGCTATCACGAAGTCGGGTACCAACACATTCAAGGGTACGGCTTACGTTTACCACCAGAACGAGAACATGCGTGGTGACGCCGTAGACCGCGAACAGATATCAGGCGCACGCGAGAAAGACCAGAAGACCACTTACGGCTTCACCCTCGGCGGCCCTATCATCAAGAACAAGCTGTTCTTCTTCGTCAGCGGAGAAATGAGCAAGACTCCTACGGTGGTTAACCGCTGGCGCGGTTCTGTCGACGGTGTCGAGGATGCCGACAACTACATCTCACGCACTACGCTCGCCGACCTGGAGAAAGTGTCTAACTTCGTGAAAGACAAATATGGCTACGACACAGGTTCATGGACCAACTTCCCCGCAGATGAGAACAACTACAAGTTGCTGGCACGTCTGGACTGGAACATCACCAACATGCACCATCTCTCATTCCGCTACAACTACACGAAGAACCGCAACTGGAACCCCACTAACGCTTCTTCAATGGACGGCGGTACACGTTCTGCCTACGGACGTTTCTCACAGAAGTCAATGAGCTACGCCAACTCTATGTACGCCCTTGACAACCTGGTACACTCATTCTCAATCGACTTGAACAGCCGTTTCTCTGACAACCTGTCAAACCAGTTCCTTGCTACTTATTCAAAACTGGACGACGTACGTTTCACCAACTCTGCCGACTTCCCCTTCATTGACATCATGGACGGAACAGGCACAAACACTGCGTACATCTCGCTCGGCAAGGAGCTCTTCACTCACAACAACGCCGTGCGCAACACTGTCTGGAACATCAAGGACGACGTAACTTATTATGCAGGAAGCCACAAGATAATGCTCGGCGCCAAGTTCGAGCACCAGATGGCACTCAACTCTTACATGCGTAACGGTACAGGCTATTACCGCTACTACTCTCTCGACGACTTCCTTACCGGAGCCGCTCCCGAGATTGTAAACCTCACCTACGGCTACGACGGCAAGTCTGACCCTGCCGCAACAGTACGCTTCAACACGCTCGGCATCTACATCCAGGACGAATGGTCTATAACACCTAGCTTCAAGCTGACCTACGGTCTGCGTTTCGACGACATGTTCTTCAACAACGACGACCTGATGACCAACAAGGCAATCTACGACCTCGACTACGACGGCCGCCACATCGACACAGGCAAGTGGCCGGGCTCTAACCTTACGGTAGCCCCACGTGTAGGCTTCGTATGGGACATACTTGGTGACAAGACCCTCAAGCTGCGCGGAGGTTCAGGTATATTCCAGGGCCGTCTGCCGCTGGTATTCTTCACCAACATGCCTACAAACTCAGGTATGGTGCAGTACCAGGCCATCATCAACGAAGCTAACGCCGCAAAGAAAGGCTTTACCATGAACGAATTTGCAGGAGGCCTCGTTACCAACGACAAGGGCTATCCTACAATCGGCGCACTGCAGCAGAAACTCTTCAGCCTGGGCTATCCTGAAACAATCAGGCCCGAGGACGGCACACTGCCTTCACAGATATCAGCCGTTGACCCCGACTTCAAGATGCCCGAGGTATGGAAGACATCACTCGCCATCGACTACGTGGTACCTGTAGGCTTCCCGCTGACCGTTTCAGCCGAAGGAATCTTCAACAAGACCATTCACGGCGTTACCATGCAAGACTGGTCAATTCCTGACGTAGGCGGCTTCACACGCTTCAACGGCGTTGACAACCGTCCTATCTTCCCGACCGGATACAACGAAGGCGTTGTGCCTGCATACGTTCTGTCAAACACAAGCAAGGGTTACGGCTGGAGCGCAAGCGTTTCGGCATACGCTTCACCAAGCAAGTACATCGACATCATGGCTGCCTACACGCACACCTGCTCTAAGGAGCTTACAGGCATGCCCGGCTCTAACGCTTCTTCTACGATAGCCTACCTGCCGTCAGTTGAAGGTCCCAACAACATCAAGCTGCACAATTCACAGTATGTTGAGCCCGACCGCGTAATAGCACAAATCACAGCCCACGACAACTGCAACAACCACTTCAGCCTCATCTATGAGGGATGGCGCGGTTCTTACAACTACACTTACATGCTGCAGAACGACATGAACGGCGACGGACAGGCTTACGACCCGATATTCATCCCGACCGACGCACAGGTTGCCAACAACGAGTTCCGCTTCAAGACAACCGACGACCGCGACCGCTTCATGGCTTACGTACACAACAACAGCTACCTGAAGGACCACCAGGGCGAATACGCCGAGGCTTACAGCCTTTACTCTCCGTGGGTACACCGCTTCGACTTCAGCTACAAGCACGACTTCAAGCTTAACGTAGGCAAGACAAAGCACATGCTGACCCTCAGCTTCGACATCAAGAACGTGGGCAACCTGTTCAACTCTTCATGGGGCGTTGCAAAGACTCTCAACCCGGCTATCGGTTCAGAAGCCAAGATACTGAAGTATGAAGGCGCTGACGCTGACGGCTATGCAGTGTTCTCTACTCCTTCAGCCATCAACGGCTCAACCAAGACCTGGACAGCCAACCACGCTATCGGCCAGTGCTGGTACATGTCTATCGGCGTTAAGTACACATTCAATTAATTATTTAAACCGGAAGTATCATTATGAAACTTAAGAATATATTTTCACTGCTTCTGCTGGGTGTTGTGGCAATGTTTGCCGGCTGCTCGGACGACGACGACATCACTCTGCTGGACGACCTGCGGGTATCCAAATCATACATATCCATCCCCGAGGAAGGTGGTAACGATACCATCATTGTAAAAGCCAAAGGCGACTGGAGACTCGAGAACATACCCGAATGGCTTAAATTGGATGAACATTCAGACTCTGTAGGCGAGGCTGGTGAAACACCGATCATATTCAAAGCTGATCCTTACACTGGCGGCCGCAGCTCTGAAGCGATGACAATCACTTGCAACGGCCAGGTGCAGCACCTCAAAGTCGTACAGGGCGAGGTAAGCATCACTAACGCTACTTGCGCCGAGGTCATTGCCGGACCCGACAACAAGACTTACCAGGTTACAGGTACGGTGACAGCTATCGCAAACACCACTTACGGTAACCTCTACCTCAACGACGGCACTGGCGAGGTTTACATCTACGGAACCCTTGACAAGGACGGCAACGAGAAGAACTTCCTTAGCCTGGGCATCGAAGTTGGCGACGAGATTACCGTGCAGGGTCCCAAGCTGACTTACAACGGCACGGTTGAGCTGGTAGACGTTACGGTTGTAAACATCAACAAGAGCCTCATCAAGGTTGACTCGCTTTCAACTGAAGCAATAGCCAAAGAGGGCGGCAACATCACAGCCTTTGTCACTACAAAAGGCTCGGGCGTGTCGGTAGACATTCCTGAAGACGCCAAGGAGTGGCTTTCAATAGCTTCAATCAAGCAGGTCGGCACATCTGCCGAAGTTACCTTCAAGGCTACAGCCAACGAAGGCGGCATACGCTCTACCGAGCTGACACTTGCCACTGAGTCTGACGGTAAGACATACACCACGCAGACCACAATCACACAGCAAGGCGGCATACAGGACGTATCTGTAAAAGAGTTTAACGACGCACCCGACGGCGACGCACAGTACCGTCTTGCCGGAGTGGCAACCGACGTACAGTCTAACGGCAGCTTCACGCTGACCGACTGGAGCGGCTCTACCCTGGTTTACAAGAGCACAAACGGTGTTGAGAAGGGTGTCAAGGAGGGTGACATCGTAACCGTTGTCGGCACTCACGACACATACAAAGGCACCGTAGAGCTGGTAGGCGGCGACGTTACCGACGTCAAGCCCACCACAGCCATCTCGCTGGCCGACTTCCTCGCCCTTCCTGACGGCGAAGACAACTACATGGTTACAGGTACCATTACAGAGATTGTTAACGACAAGTACGGCAACGTATACATCTCTGACGGCACAAACGACCTTTACCTCTACGGCCTCTTCCCAGGCTACGGAGCTACCGGCGACGCACGCTATTACTTCGTTACCAACAGCGGCCTCAAGGTTGGCGACAACATTACCGTAATAGGTGCCCACAACAGCTACAACGGCTCACCGCAGATTAAGAACGCCATATTCGTCAGCAAGAACAACTGATGATACAAATTAGCGGCCGTGTTAATAACACGCCTGCTTAAACAAAGCAAAACGGGGCGACGGACAACACATCCGCCGCCCCGCTTTATTATTTATTACAGCCATATCATTATGCCCTTTATTACAACCACATGCCACGGCACGGCTAAACCACATTAATCAAGCACCCATACTAATTCCCCAAAGCAGCGGTTTGCAATGCAAAACACGGCTGATTACGATGCAAAACACGGCTGATTACGTTGCAAAACACGGTTAATTAGCGTGCAAAACACGGCTGATTACAACGCGAAACACGGCCTTTTACAAGCACAAAGATAAAGCACTGGCTGTCAGGCAGTTGTCGCTAATATCACAAACTGCTCAGCCAAAAGGGGAAAAACAAAAATGATTTGTTGAATCAGCTTAGGAAGTTAGGCTATGTAATTGAATGATAAAATTATTATCTACCAAACTGCAGATTGACAAACATCCATTCACGTTAAATTGGGGAACGAGCCTGTATGGCTTTCGGCTAACCAGATGGGCATCCTGTTTGACAAGAATGTAAGGACCATAAGCAAACATATCAATAATGTCTTTTCCGAAAGTGAACTGGGAGAAGAGAACAACACGCATTATTTGAGTGTTGATGTGGTGAATTGTCAAAAGGCTATGCTGTCAATAAAAGCCTGGCAGAACAACACTATACGGAGCTAAAACAGCTTGTTACCGTCTTGGGCTGGACTGTTCATGCGAATATTTAAAGCCAAAATTATTGTTGTAAAAATAAAAATCCAAAAAGCGGTTACCTTTTCAACAAAATTGAATATCTTTGTATTAAAATAGGGAAAAGGCTTAAATTGAATACAAAAGAGATTTTCATCTGATAATAAAACATGTAAAGATAGAAATATCAGGAAATGGTATTTCAATAATTTAATGACCTTAAAAACTTAATTATAAACAAAATCGGCTCAAGGATAAGAGCGTTGTATCTTGAGTCTTAAAATATAACTGAAAAATGACGAGTACACAGCAAAGAGAAGAACTGCAAAACAAAATCTGGAAAATAGCCAACGAAGTGCGCGGAGCTGTTGACGGATGGGATTTTAAGCAATTTGTGTTAGGCACGTTGTTCTACCGTTTTATAAGTGAAAACTTTGCCAACTATATTGAGGGCGGTGACGACAGCATCAACTATGCCGAGCTGTCAGACGACGTGATAACGCCGGAAATAAAGGACGACGCGGTTAAGACAAAAGGGTATTTCATATATCCGAGCCAACTCTTTGTAAACGTGGTAAAAGACGCTGATACTAACCCGAACCTCAACACGGATTTAAAAGCCATATTCGACTCGATAGAAAGTTCTGCTAACGGTTATGCTTCTGAAAAGAACATTAAGGGATTGTTTGCCGATTTTGATACAACAAGTAACCGACTCGGCAATACGGTTGAAAATAAGAACAAACGACTGGCTGCCGTATTAAAAGGTATTGAAGAGCTGGATTTCGGCAACTTTGAGGAAAACAAGATAGACCTGTTTGGTGACGCATACGAATTTCTGATACACAACTACGCTGCAAATGCAGGAAAGTCAGGCGGAGAGTTCTTTACTCCGCAGGATGTATCTAAACTTATTTCGCAGCTTGCCACACACAACCTGTCAACGATAAACAAGATATACGACCCCGCAGCAGGTTCAGGCTCGCTGCTTTTGCAGGCAAAGAAGCTGTTTGATGAACATATTGTTGAAGACGGATTCTATGGTCAGGAGATAAACCATACCACCTACAACCTTGCCCGTATGAATATGTTTCTGCACAACGTAAACTACGACAAGTTTAACATTGCGCTGGGTGATACGCTTATCAATCCGCAATTTGGCGACGAGAAGCCGTTTGACGTCATAGTGTCCAATCCGCCGTATTCAATACACTGGATTGGTTCAGACGACCCTACACTGATAAACGACGACCGTTTTGCACCGGCTGGAGTGCTTGCTCCGAAATCTAAAGCCGACTTCGCTTTCGTCCTGCATTCATTGAGCTATCTTACAGGCAGGGGCAGAGCCGCCATTGTCTGTTTCCCGGGAATATTTTATCGTGGAGGAGCGGAACAGAAAATAAGGAAATATCTGGTTGACAATAATTATATCGAGACAATTATTTCCTTGCCTGCCAACCTCTTCTATGGCACTTCGATTGCTGTAAACATATTGGTTCTTTCAAAACATAAGGCAGATACCAAGATTCAGTTTATTGATGCAAGCGGTGAAGATTTCTTTAAAAAAGAGACAAACAATAATATTCTTGAGGATAAACACATAGAAAAGATAATAGACATTTTCGACAAGAAAGAGGATATTCAGTATACAGCCAAGTCTGTCGATAATAGTATTATCGCCGAAAACGACTACAACTTGTCTGTCAGCAGCTATATTGAGGTTAAGGATACGCGTCCGCAGACAGACATAAAGGAGCTTAACGAACGCATCCGCCGTATTGTTGCACGTGAGAACGAACTGCGTGCAGAGATAGACAAGATTGTGGCAGAGCTTGAGGAGGACGAAGCATGAGCAGGTTAAATGAATTGATACGGGAACTGTGTCCTGATGGAGTGGAGTTTAAAAAGTTGGGTGTCATTTGTGAAATAAAAACAGGTAAAGGTATAACAAAAGCAGATGCTATTAATGGAGGACATTTTCCTATTATAAGTGGGGGAAAATATCCAATGGGTTATTATAATGAGTGGAATCGACAAGCAAATACTGTAACAATATCTCGCGTTGGTGCTTATGCAGGATTTGTAAGCTATATTCAAGAAAAATTTTATTTAAATGATAAATGTTTTTCCGTTATACCATTAAGACAGAATATAGCACCCCACTTCCTTTTTTTTGTGCTAAAAGAGTTTGAAGAAAAAATAAAGGTTCTACAAAGTGAAGGTGGAGTTCCAACAATTAATACTAAAAAGGTTGGGAACATAGAAATTCCAATACCCCCTCTTGATGTCCAAAACGAAATAGTCCGTATTCTCGATACATTCACATCGCATACAGCTGAGTTGCAAGCTGAGTTGCAAGCTGAGCTGCAAGCGAGGAAAGAACAATATGAGTATTATCGAAATAAGTTACTCACATTCGACAAGGATGATAAAAATGTAAAGTGGATGAAATTGGGAGAAATTTGTAATGTTCAAAGAGGAGTAAGATTAACAACTAAGGATTTAACATCGAATGGTAAATATCCTGTTTATCACGGAGGTATTGACCCCATTGGATATTATACAGAATATAATAGAACAGCCAACTCTGCAATGATAATAAATGTCGGAGCATCTGCAGGAACTGTAGGATTCTGTCAGACTAAATTTTGGTCATCAGATGGTTGCTTTTGTTTTACTCATAATAATGTAATAAATCAGAAATATTTGTTTTATGTTTTACAATCAATGGAATTTATCATAAAATCCAAGGTTAGGAAAGCTGGTATTCCTACGTTAGATAGTAAAGATGTGGAACGTATTAATATTCCAATTATTCCTATGTTTGAACAAAAGCGAATAATCTCCATTCTTGACAAATTTGAAGCATTGGTGAACGACTTAACAGAAGGTATTCCTGCAGAGATAGCCGCAGTGCAAGAACAATATGAATATTACAGAAACAAGTTGTTGACGTTTAAAGATGTAGGGACGTACCATGGTGCGTCCTCCACATAAAATATAAAACATCAGAGTAGCTAATCCCAATATGATGAAAACAAATATGTACATTCGTATAGCCCATGAATTTTGTATTAAGGACGCACCATGGTACGTCCCTACACGTTGGGCTGTGTGAATAATACAAAGGAAGAATGGATATGGATGGAATTTATAAGTCCCGCAAGAGTCCGCGCGCTGTTTTTCATGATTATAGCGGTGGACATTATTTCGTCACAATATGCACCAAGGACAAGGTTCATTATTTCGGTGAAATTATAAACGGCAAAATGGAATTGTCTACAATAGGGGCATTTGCACAAAAGACCATAGATGAGTTGCATAAGCACAATAAATATGCGGAAGTGCCTTTGTTTGTGATTATGCCCAACCACGTGCATGCCATTATTTGTATTGACGCACCGAGGGACATTCCTACATATAGAACCGTGTTGGGCGTGGTGATTGGTGGATTTAAACAAGCTGTTACATGTTACGCGCGACGTAATAACATAGAATTTGGATGGCAGGAAAGATACCACGACCATATAATAAGAGGGACAACAGACGGGAATCAGATAGCTGAATATATTAAAAACAATGTTGCGAAATGGGACTTGGACTGTTTTAATGAATAACGGTGTAGGGACGTACCATGGTGCGTCCTCCACATGTCGGATCGTGGCGAATTAAAAAAATAACAATGTTATGAATGCGCAAAGATGCGCCTGATATGAAGGAGAATAAAAATGGAAACATATAGCACCATAGCCGAATCAAAAAATTTCATAGTACTTGACAAATACGACAAGTATTATGAACTGCACGAAGCTCCCGTAGCTTATCAGACGGAAGCCGGACTTGAACGTGAGTTTATACAAGACCTAAAAGACCAAGGCTATGAATATTTAGAGGACGTAACCACGCCTGAAGCATTGTTGGCTAACGCAAGACGACAAATACAAGAACTGAACAATGTGGAGTTTACCGACAGCGAATGGCAAAGGTTTGTTGAAGAATATCTCGACAAGCCTGGCGACAGCCTTGTGGAAAAGACAAGAAAAATACAAGACAACTATATTTACGATTTTGTATTTGACGACGGACACATAAAAAACATATACTTAGCCGATAAGAAGAATATCGTAAGAAACAAGGTTCAGGTAATCTCACAATTAGAACAGAAAGGTACACATGTTAACCGATATGACGTTACAATATTGGTAAACGGTCTGCCACTGGTGCTGGTTGAACTGAAGAAACGCGGAGTGGCCATACGCGAGGCGTTTAACCAGATACACAGATATTCAAAAGAGAGCTTCAACAGCGAAAACTCCCTTTATAAATACATACAGATTTTCGTCATATCAAACGGCACGGACAGCCGTTATTTTGCCAACACCGTAGAGCGGAACAAGAACAGTTTTGACTTTACGATGAACTGGGCAGAAGCAAACAATACGCTGATAAAAGACCTTAAGGACTTTGCTGCAACATTCTTTCAGAAGAACACGTTGCTGAACATCATCTTCACGTATTCTGTCTTTGACACAAACAACACGCTGCTCGTGATGCGTCCTTACCAGATAGCAGCAACAGAAAGAATCTTGTGGAAAATAAAAAGCTCGTATCAGGCTAAGAAATGGTCGACAACCGACGGCGGAGGCTACATTTGGCACACTACAGGTTCGGGTAAGACACTGACCAGCTTTAAGGCAGCAAGACTGGCGACGCAGCTCGACTTTATAGACAAGGTATTCTTTGTAGTAGACCGCAAAGACCTTGACTATCAGACGATGAAGGAGTATCAGCGCTTTTCGCCTGACAGCGTTAACGGTTCAGAGAGTACAGCCGGACTGAAGCGGAATATTGATAAGAACGACAATAAGATTATTGTTACTACAATTCAGAAGTTGAACAATCTGATGAAGAGCGAGGAGAATCTCCCTATTTATCAGAAACAGGTCGTATTTATTTTTGACGAGGCACACCGCTCGCAGTTTGGTGAGGTGCAGAAACTTCTTAGAAGAAAGTTCAAGAAGTATTATCAGTTTGGCTTTACAGGTACACCTATATTCCCTGAAAACGCCCTCGGTTCGGAAACTACAGAAAGCGTTTTCGGCAGACAGTTGCATTCATACGTTATAACTGACGCAATAAGGGACGAAAAGGTATTGAAATTCAAGGTTGACTACAACGATGTAAGACCGCAGTTTAAGGAGATAGAGCAAGAACATGACGAAAAGAAACTGAGCGCAGCGGAAAACAAGCAGGCATTGCTTCATCCTGCACGAATAAATGAAATAGCCAAGTACATTCTGCAAAACTTCAATATCAAGACACACAGAAACCAAGTGGGGCAAAAAGGTTTCAACGCCATGTTTGCAGTAAACAGCGTTGACGCTGCCAAATGCTATTATGAGGAGTTTAAGAAATTGCAGAAGAACAGCGAGAATCCGCTGAAGATAGCTACAATATTTTCGTTTGCAGCCAACGAAGAACAGAATGCAATAGGAAACATTGAAGATGAGAGCTTCGACCCGTCGGCAATGGATTTAAGTGCAAAAGAATTCCTTACATTAGCCATAAACGACTATAACGCAATGTTCAGGACAAACTATGGCATAGACAGTAAAGAATTCCAGAACTATTACAGAGACCTTGCAAAGAGGGTAAAGAACAGAGAAATAGACTTGCTCATTGTTGTAGGTATGTTTCTTACTGGTTTTGATGCACCTACATTAAACACACTCTTTGTTGACAAGAACCTGCGCTACCACGGTCTGATACAGGCATATTCACGTACAAACAGAATATACGACTCAACAAAGACGTTCGGCAACATTGTTACTTTCAGGGATTTAGAGCAAAATACGATTGACGCCATAACCTTGTTTGGCGACAAAAAGACAAGAAACGTAATACTTGAAAGAAGTTACAAAGAGTATCTGGACGGATTTAACGACCTTATTACAGGTGAGGCACGGAGAGGATATGTTGAAATAGTAAAGGAACTGAAAGAAAAATTCCCGAATGTTGAAGACATTGTTACAGAAAAAGATAAAAAAGATTTCGTAAAACTGTTTGGCGAATATCTGCGTGTAGAAAACATCCTGCAGAATTATGATGAATTTACAAACTTAAGGGATTTCCAGTCTGTCAACGTTAATGATTCAAAAGCCGTTGAAGCGTTCAGGGATTGTCATTTCCTTACAGACGACGAGATAACGAACATGCAGGAAATAGAAGTTCCGTCAGAACGTATAATACAGGATTACAAGTCTACATACAACGACATCCGTGAATGGGTAAGACATAGTAAGAAAGGAACAGAATCGGAGAAGTCTGACATCAACTGGGATGATGTGACATTTGAAATAGACCTGCTCAAATCGCAAGAAATAAATCTTGACTATATCCTGGAGCTAATCTTTGAGCATAATAAGAAAACAAAGAACAAGCCGGAGCTGATAGAGTATATTCGCCGTGTAATACGTGCAAGTATAGGCAATAGGGCAAAGGAAGGTCTGATTGTCGACTTCATAAATGAAACAGACCTCGATGCAATAAACGATAAAGCAGATATAATAGAGTCGTTCCTTAAATATGCTCAAGGCAGGCTGAAAACAGAAGCAGCTCAGCTGATCACTGAGGAAAACCTGAATGAGGAAAAGGCCAAGCGTTATATCGAGATATCTTTAAAGCATAAGTTTGCCAGCGACAACGGAACGGATTTCAATAATATCTTACCAAAGATGAGTCCTTTGAATCCCAAGTACCTGACAAAGAAGCATAGTGTATTCCAAAAGATAGTAGCTTTTATCGAGAAGTTCAAGGATATTGGAGTTAGAATATAAATTGCGATTTGGCAGAAACAAATATTATTAATTGGCACAATAATGGCCGGAGTTGGTTAGGCTCCGACATTCCCCGCATTTTGCGAGCATACGGCGAAGACTGCTTCAAGTTTACAGATAATTTTATCCGTATAATTTTTCCTGTAAGCACTAATGGCGCTGCTCATGACCATGCAAGTGTACAAGTTAAAAAACTGATTTCTGTTTTAGCCGGAGAGAAAGGACGTTCGGAATTACAGGAATTGTTGTCGATTAAGAATAGAGATTATTTCAGAACTGATTATTTGGTTCCAGCCATTAACAAAGGCTATATAGAACCAACCATACCCGATAAACCCAATAGCCAAAATCAAAAATATCGCCTTACGGGAAAAGGGTTGGCATTGAAGGAGAAATTGAAACATTATGAGTAAATCAGTAATGATGCATTTTCCCTGTATTTATTTAGAATTAGATTAGGTGAATAGTTTATTTGATAATATAATTATGCTTTTAATCCCCTCGAATTCGAGGGGATTAAAGTTATTATTGATAGTAGGCAAAAGTTTTTGTATTACGGAAAATTTTATAAATTTGCGACAGGCATTCTCAATAAATAATTACATGCTAAAGCTGATATCAGTCTGCTTGTTTGAACAAAGATAGTATATGACAATAAATAATTTGCTTAACGTCAATTCTCGTGATGAACTGCGCGAATGGCTGATGCAGAATCATGATAAGGAGCCGGAATGTTGGGTTGTGGTGAAACGTGGAAGACCTGTTGACGACGGCACGTTCTGGTATATAGATGCTGTTGAAGAGGCGATGTGCTTCGGATGGATAGACAGCACGACAAAGAAGCTGGCTGACGGGGTGACGGCACAGAGGCTGTGCCCGAGAAAGGCGCGCAGCAACTGGTCGGAGCTGAACAAGGAAAGGTGCCGCAGGATGGAAAGACTCGGGCTTATGACTGATGCCGGCAGAGCCGTGTTGCCGGATATGACGGACAAGGGCTTTGTGATAGACGATGATGTAATGAAAGAATTGAAGTCGAACCCTGTGGTGTGGCAGAATTTCTGCCGACTGCCCGAGCTGTATAAGCGTGTGCGCATTGACACCATACAGATAAAGAAACGGCAGCCGGATCTGTTCAGAAAGCGGCTTGACAAATTTATAGAAAACACCCGGAGAGGCGTTATTTATGGTGAATGGAACGATAACGGCAGACTGCTTGTTTAAATAATTATCATAAAATCATGAGAACAATATTATTATGTATCTTGCTTTTCTGCACTTACGTGCATGACGCAAAGGCGCAGGCAATAGGGCCTGAAGTGAATGAGAATGTCGAGCTGATGAGCATATTGGCGCGCATGGCCGGATATCCTGAATACAACATGGACATGGCGGGGCAATATATAAAAGACATGAATGAACATTTTAAGAGCCAGACCAAGCATCCGGCTGTGCTGTATATGAAAGAACTAAGAAACAGGAACGGCATATCTTATGATGCCGTGATGTCGATGGCCTTACATCTGAACAACAGGAACGGCACTTTCTCGCTGATTGACGAAGAAGTGCCGACGCTTGACAAGAGATGGGCAAAGGTGGATAAGGCGGAGTTTATGACACGGCTCGGCAGCTTTTATAAGGACGCGAGGTTCAACGGCTTTTTCAATGCGCACAAAGCCCTTTATGAAAAAGGGCTTGAGGCTTATCGTGAGAATGTGATGAAGTATCTTGACACGGACTGGTATTCGGCATTCTATGGCAAAGAGCCGCAGGAAAAATTTTCCGTGATTATAGGCTTCTGTAACGGCGGCGGCAACTATGGAGCCGACAGGCACATTAAAGGCTGCAAAAAAGAAGTGTTTGCCATTGTGGGATATTATGTCGACAAGGACAACAGACCCATGTACAGCAAGGACTACCTGCCTACGCTTGTGCATGAGTTTAACCACTCATTCGTAAACTATCTGCTTGATGAAAAACTGTACCCCAACCATGTGAAAGACATGGAACAGGCGGCGACAAGCATATTTGAGCTGTCTAAATGGGCAATGGCGAAGCAGGCATACGGAAACTGGAAGATAATGATAAATGAATCGCTGGTGCGTGCATCAGTAATCTGCTATATGCTGGACAATAATTACAAGCAGGAAGAGGTGAGGCAAGAGCTGACGAACCAGATTCAGCGCAACTTCAGATGGATGCCCGAGCTGGTGAGCCTGCTGAGGAAATATGAGAAGAAGCAGCATAAATATGGAAACTTCGAGAACTTCTATCCGCACATAATAACCTTCTTCGCGGATGTGGCGAAAAAGGAGAACGAACAATTCAAGGTCTTAAAATAACTTTCCACGTCCATCATGCCTTATAGCCAAAGCCGCAACAAGGGTACCGTGTGTCGACAACAGCCTGGCGGGCAAGATTACATTTACTGCATTTCCGGTAAGCATGGCGGTATTTCCCGGCGTGAATTCAAGGATTACCAGCCATACGCTTTCTCGTCAATAATGTAATGGCCAACGAGGCGGCAGTAAGCGATATTCCTGAAATGCACACTCCTGTCCACCCGAAATATTCCCAGGCAAAGCTTGAGAGGAATGTGCCGAGTGCCCCTCCGATGAAAAATGTGGTCATGAATATGGTATTTATCCTGTTGGACGCGGACGGTTCAAGCCTGAACAGTGTGGACTGGTTGCTTAGTTGTATGAACTGCGAGCCAATGTCTATGAGTATTATTCCAAGTATCAGCGCCACATAGCTTCCGCCTACAAGCATGAAGATGAGCCAGGCCGCAATTCCCATGACGGCTCCTGCAATGTTGAACTTCACTACTCCGTACCGGGGCACATACTTGCCGACAGTAGAAGCCGTAATGGTACCCGCAAGTCCGCAAAGCCCGAGCAGCCCCACAATATCGCTTCCTACACAGAAAGGCTCTTCAGCCATCATGAACGCGAGCGATGCCCAGAAGCACATGAAAGAGCCGAACATGAGTCCGGCACGCATGGGGCCAATTCTCATTTCAGGATATTTACCGTACAATACGAATATGGACTTGAGCAACTCGCTGTATCGGCCTTTGAAGTTGGTTTCGCTGGGAGGCAGTATCATCAGAATGACAATGCAGCTGACTACCATAAGCCCTGACGCGATGAAATACATTGTACGCCATCCCCAAAGCTCGCCTACGGCCCCGCTGATTACCCTTGACACAAGTATGCCGGAAAGCAGCCCTGAAAGTATTATTCCAACGTTACGTTCCTTGTTTACTGGAAGCGAGTACTGCGCCGTAAGCGGTACGAACAATTGCGGGATAACCGAACAAGCCCCGGTCACGATTGATGCCGCATGGATGACATATATGTTGCTGCTGACCGCAATGGCCATAAGCGAGAATAACAGTATCAGGAAATTGCTTATGATGATTTTCTTCCTGCTGACCAGATCGGCAAGAGGTATTATGAAAAACAACCCTAATGCATATCCTACCTGTGTAAACAGGGTTATCCTGCTTGACTGGGTAATGGTTATGCCAAGATCCTGTCGTATCGTTTCAAGCAGAGGTTGGTTGTAGTACAGATTTGCAACAGATACTCCTGCGATTACCGCCAGCGCGAAAATAACGCTTCCCGGTATTCCGGCATCTGTTTTCAGTGTGTAGTTGTTTCTATTCATCTCACGTACTTGGATTTTACAAATAAATTCAGAGCAACCATAAAAACAGCCAAAGTGCTTGACAATCAAAACAATCGTGCCTGTTTCCATGGTTTCGTCAAACAAGCAAAGCCCTCACTGTCCTTGCAAAAGTAGACATATTATTTTAGAACTCCAACGCCAGTCTCACGTCTGCTTTTTCATTTTAACATATCTTTATCATTATCATACGTAAGTACAGAAACATCCGGCACGCTTACGGTTTCGACGGATTGTCGTCGATTATTACCAGTTAGCTTGATTGTTTTTAGGCAATGGTGGCAGTTACAGTTTGAAACGGTGTCCTTTCATTCCGCAAAACACGGTCTTTCGTCTTCTGAAAGACCACCTTACGCACTGCAAAACGATGCCTCTTGCAAACTTGCCGGAAGCATGCTGAAACCATAAGCAGAAACCGCCGAAACGTGACAAACCGTAAGCATCCGTCACAGATGAGGCACAAATAAATAAGACGGGCTTGTTGTTGATAAAGTCAACATACTGCGGCAGGGTGAGAGCGTCAGATGTATAAAGGTTGTACATTCGATGGCAGGAGCTTAATTGCCTGTCCGCCTATAAGCCGCTAAAGGTCAACGCCATGCGCAACACTCCATTCTTGCTTACTAACGCAGGTTGATTCCTGACAACGGATTTCAGATTATAGTCTCTTATTTTCAAAAAGTAAGTATTGATACTCCCCTATTAAACATGAGGGAAAAGGCATAAAAATACCCTTACGCTCCTATGCTGCGGGCGTAAGGGTAAAAGGTCGTGGTTTGTCATGTGCTACTTGCCCATGTCCATCTTCCAGTTTCCTTCGCTGTCCTTAACCATGGGGCAGTCTTCCTCCTCGGTCTCGCCGTTGCCGAATGTCATTTTTACTACTACAAGAGCCTTGTCGCCGCTTTCGTCGATGGTCTCTGACACGATTTCGTAAGACTTGAAGCCGCCCTTCTTTTCATAATTCTTGTCTGCCTTCTCCTGCAACATGCCTGAGAGCATCTTCCTTGCAGCCTCGGGGTCTTCGCCTTCCTTGGTCTTTATGTTCACGTATTTTACGAACTCGTCGTAGTTCTTCTTCTGCAGAGCCGACATGGCCTTGTCTGCAACACTCTTAGGCGAAGAGTCTCCGCCACACGCGGTAATAGCGAACATTGCCGCAACTACCAGTAACAATGAAAATAGCTTTCTCATAATGATAAATTTTTGGGTAGTTAGTAAAATTATGTTTTTAGAATGAAATTATACTCTCCAGTCTCTCGTTGTCGCACAGGTCTGACGGCAATATGCAGTGCAGCCTCATACCCGGCAGCAGTATGTCGTGCCTGGTATCGCCGGCGAGCGACAGTCCTGCCTTCTTGTACACATGCTCTACCAGTTCGCAGCAATACATCTCGGTCGTATCCGTATCGTCGTAATCATGGTCGAACAGCACCCCACGCTCATATACCTCCACTGCATAGCGTGCCGCCCGTGCCGCCGTGGCGGTGTCGCCCTTGAGCCGCTTCACCTCGCCAATCTTGGCGTTGACCGACAGGAAGAACTTTTCGGGCGTCTCCATTTTCACACGGTCGATGTCGCCTTCATAGTCGGGCTCGTCGGGTACGGCGTGTACAACCATCATCTTGCCGCACGAATCGACAACTATCCCTACATGCGAATAACCGCCACGCTGGTCTGCCATCAATACCGCCCTGCTGGTGATACCGTTGCCGCGGCGGAACACGAGGTCGCCCGCCTTGAGCTTGCATCCCTCGGGCAGTATGCTCACGAATCCTGTCCCACTACACGAGACGAATACCACTAGAGCCAAAACGGCGACAAATAGAACGTTTTTCATGATAAATCATAATGCGCAAAGATAACGAAAAATATTATGTTAACAAAACAGAAACTAATATTTTATAAGCAATTGACGGTTTTCCGTTAACAAATCAATGCTATTTGTAAAAAAACATTATAATAAAGGCGCATCAGGAGAGACTTTCCCGATACGCCTTTGAGTTCAATTACACCTTATCATCTACAAAGACCCATCTTATGGCACAATGCGCTGTGTGCGCCCATGCTATTCAAGAAGCCACGTTGCGCAGCCCCTACATAGAACACCTAACAGGACGCCCATCCTAAGCATTGCCGCCGTTCTTGCGTTCGGCAATATTCCTGTTGGCAGTGTCGCGGGCTCCCGAATTGTAATGCACGTGCCCGTCGTTGTCGTAAAACACCTGCTTGGAAGTCTGGTCTTTCGCCAGTGCGTCAACGACCGAACTGCCATTGCCCATGCCGTTGGTCAGCAGGAAGAAGCCTACGGCCACGGCAGCCACGGTTATGAGTACCTGGAAGAAGAGCGCCAGCAGGGCCACGAAGAACACGAAAACGGCAAGGCAGACGGCAACGACGCAAACGGCCGAAAACACGGTGAAGATAATGCCTTTCTTTAAACCGACAGACATTATGTTGCGCACAAGCGACCATGCCAGGCCTGCTATAATAAGAATCCAGAACGCTGTTGTGCCTACGCTGTTCTTTGTCTCGTCTGACGCCCCGAAGATGTCGGCGCCTATCGATATTACGAACACCACCGGGAAGGTAAGCACAAAGCAGATGAAAAGCAGTTTAAGAGAGAGCGACTTGCCCGTCATTTCTTCAAGCACGGCCTTGAACATGAATATCTGCCCTATCTGAAGCACTACGAAAATGGCAAATGGTATGAGCCTGAACAGTTTCTCCCAGAAGCCATACTCCTTGGAAATGCACCACCACATGCAGTTGTTGTGGACAGTGTTGTATATCAATAACTCCAAAGCTGTTGCGGCAAGCATGCAGCCGGCCGAAACAAGAAGGGGCACGTTGCTCTTGCTGCCGTTACGCCCCTGGAAAAGCAGCGCAGCCATGCCGCCTACTACCAACAGGAAAACAAACCAATAAGGCAGGGTTGATGTTAACAGAATTTCTTTCATGGCATTATAGGTTATTTGATTAAATGAACACAAGAATATCTACGGCCGTTTTCACAGCAGCCAGCCATACCGGCCGCATGCTTTTTTTCATACATTTTTGCAAATGTAATGATAAACATACATACGCACAATAACGGGATTCCGTGAATTTACAGACGCAAAACCGTTAATCCGACGCAAAACGGAATATCAGATGTTGGAATGGCGGTAAAAGAAAAGCCCTGCGGCATGAGGCTTGCATCCATCATGCCGCAGGGCTTGGTAAAATGATGTCGTAACAGCCGGAACCTGCATCATTGGTTACAGGCCATACGGACTGCAAATATCATGAGCGGAAAACCGCTATTATCAGAACTCGAGTATCATGACGCCACGCGGCTCGAGCTGCACGTCGCTTGATAGCGATACCTTCTTGCCCGTAAGCACGTCTTTGGCCGTAGTGTTAGAACCTATAACCTCGGCATAACGCTTAACGGCAAGCGCAGAAGCCTTCTTGGTGCCGTTGACTACGGTAAGGACGGTCTTGCCGCCATACTGGCGTGCTATGACATAAACGCCGTTGTAAGGTATGAACTGCTTTTGCGAACCTTTAATTATGACGTCGTTGCCCTGGCGCCAGTGCAACAGGCGGCTCAGCCATGTGAACATGGCGTTCTCGGCGCGTGTACGGCCTTCTGCCGTGAAGGCGTTGTGCTGGTCGCCGGGGAAACCGCCGGGGAAGTCCTTGCGCACGTTGCCGTCGGTCACTTCCTTAGTGCCGTTCATCAACACTTCTGAGCCGTAGTAGAGCTGCGGAATGCGGTTGACGGTAAGCAGTATGGCCAAAGCCTGCTTAAGTGCGGTAGAGTCCTTGCCCTTGCCGAGGAAGCGGTCTGTGTCGTGGTTCTCGATGAAGGCCATCACGCTCGACGGATTGGGATAAAGGTAGTCGTAGACAAAGTTGTTGTAAATGCGGTTCAGGCCGGTAGTGAAGCCGTCGGTGTCCTCGCGCTTTGCCTGGTTTATCTTGTCGTAGAAGCTGAAGTCCATGACGGTCTTCAGGTAGCTGTTCTTCTCGGCCAGCTTTGAGTCCTTCTGCCATGCGGCTGTATAAGGAGGCTCGGTAACCCATGTCTCGCCTACAACGTTGAAGTTGGGATACTCCTGGTCGAGAGTCTTAAGCCACAGCGCCATGGCGTCGGCGTCGGCATAAGGATGGGTGTCCATGCGGATGCCGTCGATGCCAACAGTCTCAATCCACCACTCGCTGTTCTGTATGAGGTACTTTATCACGTGGGGGTTGCGCTGGTTAAGGTCGGGCATGGTAGGAACAAACCATCCGTCAACAGTTTCCTTCAGGTCTACGTCGGCCGCATACGGGTCTACGATGGTGGTCAGCTTGTAGTTGGTCTGCAGGTACTTCTCGTTAGTCTCGGGCTTTGTCTTGTCCTTGCGGTCGTAGAGCCAGTCGGGAGTGTTGAGCCAGTCCTTGGAAGGCATGTCGTTAACCCACGGATGCTCGAAGCCGCAGTGGTTGAATATCATGTCCATGACAATCTTCAATCCCTTTGAGTGTGCCTCGTCGGCAAGGCGGCGGTACTCGTCGTTGGTGCCGAAGCGCGGGTCAACGCGGTAATAGTCCGTGGTGGCGTAGCCGTGGTATGTGCTCGAGCCGTTGCCGTCGGGCGAGTTGTTCTCAAGCACAGGAGTGAACCACAACGCCGTAACGCCAAGCTCCTTGAAGTAGTCGAGGTGGCTGCGTATGCCCTCCAGGTCGCCTCCGTGGCGCAGGCTGGGCTGCGAGCGGTCGGTCTTGTATGCGTTCAGGCCCTTGATGTCGTTGTTCTTCGGGTCGCCGTCGGCAAAACGGTCGGGCATGAGCATGTAGAGCACGTCGGCATTGGTGAAGCCCATACGCTCCTCGCCGCGCTTCTCACGCGCCTTCAGTTCGTACTTGACCTTCTTTGTAGACTTGCCGTTCTTGAACTGGAGAGTCATCTCGCCGGGCTGTGCGCCCTCGAGGTTTAGATAAACAAGCAGGTAATTGGGGCTGTCGAGGCGTACGATGCTGTCAACCTTGACACCTGCATAGTCCGTCGTGACTTCGGCCGAGCGTATGCCCTCGCCGTAAACCATGAGCTGCAACGACGGATTCTTCATCCCGACAAACCAGTTGGTCGGGTCGATGCGGTCAACCTTGACCGCAGCACTGACTGTCATAACGCTTAAAATCAAGCTTAAAGATAAAAGAATTTTTTTCATTGGTGTTTATTTTTTTATTTGCCTAAATCGTCAGTAAGGATTAGGATGCCGGATTACTAATCGTGCATGATCAACGCCGAGCGGGCAGGCACGTCGACACTCGCGCCCTCTGCCGTGCCGAGACCTTTCTCGTTGATTACGCCGTCGCGGCATACAATGGTGTATTTACCTGACGGAACGGCAACGCTGCGGACGTTATTGGCAGAATTGAGTATTACGATAATGTTCTTCCACTTGTCGCCTCCGGCATTATCCTTCAGGCGGAAGGCCACAAGATTGTCTTCGACAGGAAGGAACTCGAGGTGCTTGCGCACGAGGTCGGCGTCACCGAGACGGAATGCAGGATGGTTCTTGCGCAGCGAAATGAGCTTGCTGTAATAGTCGAACACCTGCGGATATTTCTCCAGGTTGGTCCAGTCTATGCGGTTTATGCTGTCGGGCGAATTGAAACTGTTGTGTACGCCCTTCTTGTCGCGTAAGGCCTCTTCTCCCGAAAGGATGAACGGCACACCCTGCGATGTGAACACGGCAGTCTGTGCAAGCAGGTCGAGACGGATAAGCTCGTCTGTCGTTATGCCGGGAATACTGGTGCGCAGGCGGTCTACAAGGCACATGTCGTCGTGACAGCTTACGTAGCTTATTGTCTGGTATGGCTGCAAAGCCCATGCCTCCTTGCTGTAATTAACCTTGGAGTTGTCGACCTGCGGATGGGCTACCGCACCCACGATGCCGAACTTAATGCTCTCCTCGTTGCCCGGCAGGCCGGCTATGAAAGCACCCTTGTGGTCGTCGTTGAACGGACCGCGCAGGGCGTCGCGCATCTCGTCGCCGAACGCCGCTATGCCAGGCATCTGGCTCATGTTGGCCTTCATGGCGAGTTTCTTCTCCGGATAAGCGCACTTGCCGGCACTCCAGCCCTCGCCGTAGATGAACGTTGCGGGATAAGTCTCGTCAAACATCTTGCGTATCTGGTTCATCGTCTCGATGTCATGTACACCCATAAGGTCGACACGGAAACCGTCGATGTGGTACTCGCTGACCCAGTAGAGCATTGACTCGGTCATGAACTTGCGCATAGGGGCGCGCTCGCTGGCGGTCTCGTTGCCGCAGCCCGAACCGTCAGACCACTTGCCGGCGGCAGTCTTGCGGTAGAATATTCCGGGGTAAGTGAGCTGGAAGTTGCTGCCGTCCAGATTGAAAGTGTGGTTGTAGACCACGTCAAGTATTACACGGATGCCTGCCTTATGGAGCGCCTGCACCATCTGCTTGAACTCGCGGATGCGTGTTTCGGGCTTGTACGGGTCGGTAGAATACGAGCCTTCGGGCACGTTGTAGTTCAACGGGTCGTAGCCCCAGTTGTATTGTGGCGTGTCGAGCCGTGTCTCGTCAACCGAAGCGTAGTCGAACGACGGCAGAATGTGTACGGCGTTGACGCCGAGTTTCTTCAGGTGGTCAATGGCCTTAGGCTCCGTCAAGGCGAGGAACTTGCCCTTGTAGCGCAGACCCGACGACGGGTCGATGGAGAAGTCGCGGTGGTGCATCTCGTAAATAACGAGGTCGGTCATTTTAACCTTTTCCGTTATGCGGTCAGAGTCCCAGCCCTTCGGGTCGGTGTCCTTCATGTCGACTATCGCGCCGCGCTTGCCGTTGACGCCTACGGCCTTGGCAAACACGCCCGCGCATTCGCCGCGTCCGGTGTCAAACGTATAAAACTTATTCTTCATGTCACCACTGAGCGTGGCTGTATAAGTATTCTTGCCGGTGTGCTTCATTGCCACCGTCTGCAGCGGCTCTCCTCCCTGCCCTTCGGCATAGATGCGCAGGGTAACCTTGTCTGCCTTGTCGTCGGCGAACAGCGTGAAGCGGGTTTCATTAGGGGTATATTCAACCTCGTTCATGAAATCCTGCGCCACGGCATCTTGCGCAAATATCAACGACACGACACCTGTAAGCAAAAGATTCTTGATCTTCATCTTGTTATGTTATTGGGAGTTATAATGAAGTTGGCGGGAGAAACGAAAGCCGACTCCCGTCAACTTCAACAAAAAATATTACTTGGCAATCAGCGATACGGCGAAACCTCCGCCACGGGCTTCGGTTATCTTAAGCGTGTCGCCCTTCTTCACGGTCTTCTTCGTTATGGTGTACGCCTTGGGATTCTTCTCGTAGTCGGCGTCCTTGGCGTCGGCATAGATGGTACACTCGTACTTGCGGCCCTTGTCGAGGAAGTCGAGCTTCACTACGGTCTTGTGTCCGTTCTCGTCGCACTTGCCTCCTACAAACCAGTTGTCGGTGCCTTTTGCCTTGCGTGCCACTGTAATGTAGTCGCCCGGCTCGGCCTCGATGTACTTGGAGTCGTCCCAGTCAACGGCTACGTCCTTGATGAACTGGAATGCGTCCATGTACTTGGCATAGTGCTCGGGCAGGTCGGCTGCCATCTGCAACGGACCGTGCATGACGAGATACAAGGCGAGCTGGCCTACGAGAGTGGTGTGAACGTAAGAGGTGTTGTTGCTCCAGGCGCTGAGCTGCGTCTCGAAGATACCCGGAGTATAGTCCATAGGACCGCCCTGCAGACGGGTGAACGGCAGCACGACGGTGTGGTCGGGACGGCTTCCGCCGAATGCCTCGTACTCTGTTCCGCGTGCGCTCTCGTTGCCTACAAGGTTAGGATACGTGCGGCAAAGGCCTGTCGGGCGTGTAGCCTCGTGCGCGTTTACCATTATGTGGTGCTTGGCTGCCTCCTTTACGGCATAGAGGTAGTGGTTGTTCATCAGCTGGCCGTAGTGGTGCTCGCCGCGCGGAATGATGTCGCCTACGTAACCGCTCTTGACTGCGTTGTAGCCGTACTTGTTCATCAGCTTGTACGCCTTGTCCATCCAGCGCTCGTAGTTCCATACGGACGAAGACGTCTCGTGGTGCATCATTATCTTCACGCCCTTTGAATGTGCGTACTCGTTAAGCTCCTTGATGTCGAAGTCGGGATACGGGGTGATGAAGTCGAACACGTCGAGCTTGGAATGTCCTGCCCAGTCTTCCCAGCCTTCGTTCCAGCCCTCAACCAATACCTGGTCGAGACCGTTGGCAGCGGCGAAGTCAATGTAACGCTTTACGTTCTCGGTATTGGCCGCGTGCGTGCCGTTGGGTTTGCACTTGCTGTAATCCGTTACGCCGAGGTGTACTGAAGGATAATCGTTGGTGTAGCTCCAAGTGGCACGGCCAACAATCATGTCCCACCACACGCCACAATACTTGACGGGACGTATCCAGCTAACGTCGTCGAGGGCGCAAGGCTCGTTGAGGTTGAGGATAAGGTTTGACGAGAGCATGTCGCGGGCGTCGTCGCTGACAAGCACCGTGCGCCACGGAGTGTTGAACGGAGTCTGTATGTAGCCCTTCAGACCCTGTGCGTCGGGCGTGAGCCATGACTCGAACACCATGTTCTTGTCGTCGAGGTTGAGGTGCATGGTGGCATAATTGACGCACGCAGCCTCATGGATGTTGATGTAAAGCCCGTCGTCGCTCTTAAGCTGGAGCGATGTCTGCACGCCGGTTGGCGAGAACGGGGTCTGCGACGAGTTGGGGGTGATGGCGTCCTTCATAAGTCCGCGTATTTCAGACAGTTTCGACTCCACGGTCTCATACTCCTGGGTGTCGTAGTCGCCCGGTATCCACCATGCCTTGTGGTCGCCGGCCATGGCAAACTGGGTATGCTCCTCCTTGATTACGAAATAGTTGAGTTCGTTCTGCTGCGGGAACTCGTAACGCAGGCCCATGCCGTCGTCGTAGACGCGGAAACGTATGATGATGTTGCGCTTGGTGGCCGGTTGGTTAAGCGTTACGGCCATTTCGTTGTAGTGGTTGCGTATGGTGGCAGTCTGCCCCCACACGGGCTTCCATGTCTCGTCGAAGGTTGACATGTCGGTCTTGGATACGGTGAAGCCGTCCATAAGGTCGGTTTCGTCCATGCCCTTGCTGGCGTGCTTGCTCTTCGCGAGTTCCAGTCCGAGGTGGCTCGGCTTGACCACGGCCTTGCCCTTGTAAGTCATTTCATACGTAGGCCGGCCATTGTCAAGTGAGAAAGTCAGGACTACGTTGCCGTCAGGCGATTTCACTGTCTGTGCCAACGCCGCGAGCGGCATCAGCAACAGTGCCAATAAAACTTTAACTTTTCGCATAATAGTTGTAAGGTTTTGAATTTATTTTCATGAATATTTCTTCTATGCGTCCAATATTGCCGGGGCTTACGGGCGGTCGCGCCGTACGTGAGCCCCCGGCAACGTCAACAATCCCGGCCTATACAAGGTTTCATCTCCTTCCGCTTTCCTTTATCAGGTCGGTCACATTCTGGTTGAAGTCGTGCCTGTCGATAAGGTCTTCGATGTCAAGGTGCATGCGGTAGCGCCAGTAGTGGCGTGGATTTGACGGTACGTTGATGCGCTCGGCGTCCTTGTCGGCAAGGCGCAGGTTTTCGTCTATTGACAGCCAGTCCTGCAACGAGAGTATGCAGAGCATGGACGGACAGAGCAGATGGCGCGAGATGATGTCGCGTGCGAGCCAGCCCGGCAGCGGATGCGGGGCTGCGCCGTACTTCATAAGCACGTTGTTGAAATAGTCCTGGGTGCGGCGTGCGTCCTCGTCCCACCACTGGCGCAGGGTGGCCGTGTCGTGGCTCGATATGGTGCATACCGAGCGGTACGGGTTGCGTGAGAGCACTCCGAAGCGGACGTTAGAGTCCTTGGGCATTGACTGCATCTCGAGGCTAAGTATCTTAAGCTCGTTCATCACCCACTGCACGCAGTCGGGCACCATGCCGAGGTCTTCGGCGCAGACAAGCATCCTTGTGGCGTCGATTATCTTCGGCAGCTTGTTCATGGCCTCGCGGTACCAGAACTGGTTGTTGCGGCGGTAGAAGTAGTCGTTGTATATCTTGTTGAACAGATACTTGTCGCTGTCGTAAAGCGACTCGTATATGAAGTCGAACTGTACCGAAATCCTCGGGTGGAACTTGTTGGCGTCCTTATGGTCGCGCACGAAGAGCACGTCGCTGATAAGGGCGTAGAGGCCGTCGCGCAGGTCGGTGTCGGCCTTGTCGGTCTTGCCGGCGAAGGCAGCCTCAACCTTGCGCTGGGTGTCGTACTGCTCCTTCATGCGGTAGCGGCCGTCGTGCGACGGCTTGAGATACGTCTCGCGCACCATGGCGGCACGCTCGCCGAACATGCGCTCGAGCACCCAGTCGGTGATGAAAGGCTCGGTGAACAGCTCTTCCTGGAAGTGCAGGCCGTAGGCCTCTATCTCCTCGCGCGTCATGCCGAGCGACGGCGAGAACTGTCCGAGCAGTCCGTGTACGGAGTCGACGGGTATCTCCCATATCCTGAAGAAGCCCAGCACGTGGTCGATGCGGTAGGCGTCGAAGAACCTTGCCATGTTGGCGAAACGGCGTATCCACCACTCGCAGCCGTCCTTCAACATCTCGTCCCAGTTGTAGGTAGGGAAGCCCCAGTTCTGTCCGTTCACGGAGAAGTCATCAGGCGGAGCTCCGGCCTGGCCGTTGAGGTTGAAGTAGCGCGGCTCCTGCCATACGTCGCAGCCGTTGCGGTTAACGCCGATGGGTATGTCGCCCTTGAGCACGACGCCTTTCAGCCGGGCATACCGGTGGGCATCGGACATCTGCATGTCGAGCACGTACTGCACGTAATAATAGAAGGCAACCTGCTTGAATGCCGCATTGCGCTGGTCTGAAAGGGCTGCACGCTCTGCCTCGTCGAAGTTGTGATGGTCGGGCCACTTCGAGAATTCGGCCGTACCATACTTCTCGCGCAGATAGCAATACTGGGCGTAAGGCACGAGCCACGACTTGGACTCGTCGAAGAACTTCTTGAAGCCGGCAGACGCCATCACCTTGCCGCCTTCCTGGCGGTACAGTATGTTGAGGTATTCGGTCTTGGCGTTGTTGACGCGTTCGTAGTCGACCTGCGGCAGGGCGTTGAGCTCCTGGCGCAGGGCTTCAAACCTGGCACGCTCGGCCTCATCCTCGATTGCGGGCAGGGCGTTAAGGTCGGCGTACTGCGGATGCAGCGCAAAGATGCTTATGCTGCTGTACGGATAAGAGTCGGTCCAGGTGTGCGTGGTGGTGGTGTCGTTGACGGGCAGCAGCTGCAGCACGCGCTGCTGTGTCAGGGCAACCCAGTCGATCATCTTCTTCAGGTCGCCGAAGTCGCCCACGCCGAAGCTGCTCCTTGAGCGCAGCGAGAACAGGGGCACCTGCGTGCCGGCACACCTTAAGTCGTATATGGGGAAAAAGGCTTCGTCAAGTTCGTACACAATGACGTCGCCCTCCTTCATGTCGGGCAGCTCCACACGGCGGTTCATGCAGTCTTCCCACAGCACGTCGGCACGGTCGTGTACGTCGACCGCCAGGAACTTGAAGTATATGATGTTGCTTTTCAGCTTGGTAACGTCTATGTCGACTATCCATTCATTGTAATTATGCTCTACCATGGGGATGGCCTTGAACACGTCCCATCCTCCGAGAACATCCTCGTTGCCGGTAACGGCAAGCCTCTGCTTGTCGGAGAGTTGCGGGGCGCGCACCTTGAGGCGCACGGTGACGGGATAATCGCTCAGCGCCACGGGCAATATCTTGCGGCGGCGTATACAGTCAGTGAAGGCTGAACTGTAAAGGTAGGAATCGTCGGGCAGGTCTATCCAATGGTCGTACACGGTAATGGTGTCGCCGCGCAGGGTGTTAAGCTCGAGCCGGTGGGGCTCGTTGCGCCATTCGCTCCTCACCACGTTGTCCTCGCCGCGCACCACGCTGTAATAATAATCAACGTATGTGCCCTTGCGCAAGTCTACCTTCAGGTTGCATGTCCATTCACGGCCGTTTACGGTCCTCATTCTGTATGGAGTCGACAGCTTGATGCCGTCTTTAACTCCCGTTATTAGATTTAAGACAAGCTCCTCGCCAAAGCTTGTTCCATAAATAACGCTCAAAAGTATATTCATAGTTAACAGGTCTTATAATTACGGTTCAAAGATAGTAATAAATGAAATAGGAATAAAGCATTTCAATATTGAAAAATATTTTTGTACGTGCAAACGTTTACACGTATGCGTATAAATAAGGGCTGCAGCAATATTACAGCCATGCGGAGACGCTTCCCCGGCCGCAGCGGCAGCCCCTAAAACACGCCATAAGAGTTCACGGCCGCCATACCATGCTTATGCCCATCGGGCTTACGGCCACGTCTACGTTCTTGTTCCAGCCGGTTATCTTGTCGGCTATCCAGTATCCGGCCTGCACCGACAGCACGCCTATGGCGGCACCTGCCGCCACGTCGCCCCAGTGGTGGCGGTTGCGTGCCACGCGGTCAACGGCGGTAGCCGTGGCTACGGCATATCCGGCGACGCTTATCCACGGGCTTACCTTGCGGAACTCCTTGTCCAATATGGCCGCACCGCAAAAGGCCACCGAAGCGTGCCCTGACGGGAACGAGTGGCGGTCGGTACCGTCGGGGCGGGTCGACTTTATCGAATACTTAAGGCCGTATGTTACGGCCACGTCGATAGCGAACGACGCGGCTGAGTTTACAACAAGCCTCTTCCACGAACTCTGGCTTTCGACGCCGGCGGCCTTCAAGGCGAATACCGAGACTGCCGGTACCAGACGCAGGTAATCGTCAATACCGTCGCCGTGGTATGGCTCATACTGGGCCACACATCTTACCGACATGGTGACGATAACCAATGATAACAAAAATCTCCTTAACATATTACCAATAACATTTTATACAACCAGAACAGGCAGCGCCGACAGACCGGCGCAACGGCATGGGTACACGGCGGCCATGGCACGCCTTAAGGGAGCATGGCTACGGCGTTGCCACATGCTTAAGGCCATAAGCCTGTACACGCCGGCAAAGATACTAAAAATCCCGGCCAAACTGCATGAAAGACAGCCTTTTATCAACATATTACCGCCTTGCGGCAGAGCCGCAGGCGGGCACAGGCGCATCACCCCTGCAGGAGAGCAAAAACAAAAGGCCGTGTTTTACACGGCAAAAGGTTACCTATTGGCGTGTAAAAGGATGCGTTTTACAACGCAAAAGGTAACCTCTTGCAACAGGGCGATTTGGCGGATGGAAGGTGTAATTTATCTCAAGCCGATAAAACCCGTGCCTGCATAAACGAAAAAATGCGCCATGCACTTCTGTCAAGGCAAGTGCATGGCGCATGGAATGGTATGTAACCGGCTTATTCAGCCAGGAATACGAACTCGGTAGTGATGTCGTTGAAGTAAACGCTGTATGTACCGGCAGGAACGGTCATGTTATCATTGCTACCATAAATAACCTTACCGTAATAGTTATCAGCAATATTGATGATGCCACCCCAACTGTCAGTCCAAGCGTGGTCGGCACGGAACTTGAGTCCGCCGTCAGACGGGATGCTGACCTTTGCGTACCAGTTGTGCGGAGTAACCTGGGTGAGGTCTACGTCGCCGTTCCATGCGTTGAAGTCGCCAATGAGCGAAATAGAAGTGTACTCCTTTGGAGCCTGGTTGTCGAGCTTCGTCCATGTGTACTTCATCGTTGTCATGTCGATGGTGAAGGTGTAGAACTCGGCTGACGGAGCAGAGATTGACTGTGCGTTAGAGTTTACGATGTTGCCTGCGGGAGAGTTGTCGCCGTCTACGGCACATCCGTAAGCCTTTTCCCAGTTGCCGAAGTCGACTCCGGCCCAGAACTTGAGGTCGTAAGCGCCCTTCCACTTAGTAGTGTAGCTCATTACAGTGTTTGTCTGCGGATAGAACAGGCATGTCATACCTGTCGCGGGATCGTTGTTCCATCCCTGAAGGTCGCCCACCATGTAGTACTCGCCTGCCATTTCTTCAATGGTGTAGGTGTAGTCCATCATGTTTACAGTGAGCTTGTAGAAGCCTTGTTTCTCTATCTTGCCGGCCTTTGGCGCAGTTGTCACGAGCGAGCCTGCGAGGCTTGGGTCGCCGTCGACAGCAACTCCAACAACACCCTCAGTTCCCTCATGCCACAAGTCGCCAGAATCAATGTTGCCCTGTGGAACAATCTTCCAATAGCAATCGGCCTTAGGAGTTGTAAACACTACTGAGAACACCGGGTCATCGTAAACATCGGCATCCGAGTGTGTGAACTTGATGGCTGAAGCAGCATCCCATCCGCACATGTCGCCGACAAGGTAATAAGCGCTGGCTATATAGGGAGCCTCGGGAGTTGCCACTACGTTTATAGTCTGTGCGTCTACAAGGAAAGCCTGTCCGTTGATCATGACGTTTGAATAAACATGTCCGACCAAGGTACGCGCTTCAGGGCGCTTGCCGTAGAAGCCTTCAATTGTGGCCTGGAGGTCAGCCTTGCCTACACGGCCTTCATTGTCAACGGCGAGCGTTACGGCAGTAGCTGTCTCGTCGCCATCAGGCAGCAGTTCTACGCGGGTATTGGATACCACTGCACCTTCGGGAAGGGTTGCGTCTGACAAGGTCAATACCTGGACGCTGTCGCCTGTGACTGTTGAAAGGTCGATGGACGTCGTAACTGCCGAAGCCGTATAGCCGGGCAATTCAATCGCATCTTCCTGCGGATTGGTCTGCGGTGAGGCCCAGTCGGTGAAATCGTCGCTACAGCCAACGAACGTCATGGCCGAAAGAAGCAGACCGCCTAAAAACATTATCTTTTTCATGATGATTTTCTTTATTTATAGTTATAAGGTTGTTTTAAGGATTTGTCTTCAGGTTTTACGGCCACCATGCCTGATGACGGCCTGACAACCGCAAAACCCGATGAACCGTCCTTGTTATTCAACACGGCCTGTGTCGTAATCGAAGTTTACATAAAGCTTCTGTTCTGCTGAACATTTTACAGAATAGTCGCTGCCAACGTTGGCCTCCCAGTTGTCAGGAATGTCGCAGTTGCGCCAGTAGAGATCGCCCTTGTAAAGGGTGAACTCGGTGCGCCACCAGTCAAGACCGGGCACCTTGATGCTTGCGCGAAGCTCGCCGCTTGCAACGAATTCGGGAGATACCCACTCGCCTGAAGCGTCGGCAGGAGCAGTAAGCTGAGTTGCAGGATCGTGTCCCCATGTAGACTGTGACATGACTGTACCGATAACATAAGCCTCTCCCGGATAAACGGTAAGCTTTGAAGTCAATGTATTGTCGGCAATCGAAGCACTGAAATGGAGCACGTACCAGCCTGCATTTGCAAAGGCTATACCGCCGTCGGCAGCCTCGGAAAGTCCAGCATCGGCCTGGTCGTCAAAAGTTGTAACGGCAGCACCGTTATCCTGGGCATCTGCATCGCCCCAAGTGAGGGAAGCTCCGGCTGACATGTAAACCATGCCGTACCACTGGGCATCCAGACCGAATACAGGTGCAAGGGCCTTGCCCTCAGTGCCTCCGTGTATTGACTCAGCCGCAACATAAACGACCTTAGGCATTGTTGCAATGTATGAAACAACCACCGGAAGTTTTATCACGTTAGAATAGCAATAGCTGTTGTCGGCATTTGCCACATGTGCGGCAAGACGTACGTAAACGTCAAGGACCTTGCCTGACGGGTCGCCGCCGAAATCCTGCTGGTACAAAGACACAATGGCATTATTCATTTCCTCGGCACTGACGTCCATGTTGGCCTTGTCGTATGTGCTCATGAGGGTTTCGTAATTCACTGTTTCAGGAACTTCGGCTCCTGTAACCTCGGTAAACGCCTGGTTGAGTGACACCTGAACTTCGTATGTGGTGACAACGGGGAAACCATAGTCGGGCTGCGTCGTTGTGAGGTTGACGCTTTCCGAGTTAGCCAGATCGTAAACATTATTCTCGGCGTAAGCCGGAGTATTGAGCACGAACGACGTCGGATGTTGCAGCGTCGGATTGCTGTCCGTGTCAGTCTCGCATGAGGCCATGAACGGCAACACGGCCAAGGCCACGGCTGGAGCTAACAGACTTTTAATTATATTTTTCATGTTCGTTTCTCGTTTAAGTTGTTATTCTTCCATTGGGCGGACCGGGAAAAAGCGGAGTATACCGGATTTTATCCCGGTGCCGGGTCCAATATTAATTAATATCCCTCGTTCTGAGTCAGATTCTTGTTGTTAAGACATTCGTCGTAAGGTATCGGGAACACGTTGAAGTGAGGATCAACGGAAGTTCCGTTGGGCGCACCACCCTTCCAGTCCCAAAGATACTTGCCACCTGTGAAGCGGCCAAAGCGTACGAGGTCGCTGCGGCGGCGTCCTTCAACGTAGAACTCGCGGCACCACTCGTCGAGGATGTCCTCCTCGCTTGTGATTGTCATCTTGGCAGCACCTGCACGGTTGCGGATTACGTCGATGTCAGCCTGTGCGTCAGCCAGGTTACCGCTCTTGCGCCACTTGGCCTCGGCACGCGTCAGATAAGCCTCGGCAAGACGGAACAGCGGCAGGTCAACATCAGGATACTCTGTCGGGTCGTGGGTCGGCTGAAGGTCTGAACGGTGGTTGTCCCACTTTACAATTGACAGACCATTAGTAAAGGCTGTAATTGCCTCTGGATAAAGCGTACGGATACCGCCGCCGCGTCCTGCGTAGAACAAAGCGCGCTTGTCGCCGGCCTTGGCTATAATCTGTGCAGTTGAAGAGCCGTCCTGCTGGTCGAGAGCCATGATTTCAGCTTCAGAAGCACCAGCCGGAGCAGCCTCGGTAGAAATAGGACAATCAGAGATAGTCGGGAAGAACTTCTGTATCAAGGCCCTGCGTGCAAACAGACAGCTCCAACCGTTGGTTGTGCCCATGTTAGGCATTCCGGCGGCACGCATAGAGTTTACTACATACATTGCACCGCTGTGGCAACGTGTCTTCTGTCCGTCCTGGCGTATCGGGAAGATAATCTCCTTCATGGCTTCAGGATTCTCGTCGTTGTCGGCCATGAAAACCTGCTGGTAGCCTGAGTATCCGTTCTTTTCCTGGGTAGACAGTCCATAGTTGCTGTTACTTATAAGAAGGTCGCAATAGTCGATGGCTTTCTGGTAATCCTTGACTTCGCCCTTAGTGTAAACCTCTGAATTGAGGGCAAGGCGTGCGTGCAGCATGAAAGCTGCGCCACGGTCGGCACGGCCGAAATTCTCGGCGTTGCAGAACGAGCCCGGTTCAGCCATAAGAGGTTCAATCTCTGACAGCTCGTTGTCAAGCCACTCGTACATCTGCTTGCCGCTGTATTCTATTGGCAGCTCTGTAATGTTGAACTCCGTCTTGAACGGAGCCTTGCCGAACAGGTCGAGCATATACCAATAATTCAATGCACGGAGGAAACGCACCTCTGCACGATACTGGCTGTTTTCCTCGTTATCGGCAACCTGGCTCAGATAACTGTTGAAGAGAGTGATGTTATAAGTAAGACGTGTATAAACCCACTGGGTGCGCACGCTGCCTGAGTTCCATGAAATCATGGTGAACGGAGCTATGTCCTGGTTGTCCTGCCATGCCCATGCACATTCGTCAGTCATCAGTTCCTGGCAGTTGAACGTAGTGCGGTAGAAACCAGACTCTCCCTCGTCTTCAATTCCGGCAAGGTCGGCATTGCCTGCAGGGCCTTTCTGTCCTGTAACACCGAGCGTGGAGTAGCATTTTGCCAACAGTTCCATATCTGTTGCGCTCGGTTTTGTCTGCGGGTCGATTGAGCTGATGTCAAGGTCATTGACGCAACCGGTCAGACCCAACGTCAATACAGCCGCAGCTATCGTATTTGAAAATATCTTTTTCATTGTTATTACTCTTTGATGATTATAAGTAAAACATTAACACTTTGAACATTAGAAGTTCAGGTTGACACCGATCTGGAAACTCATTGGACGCGGATACGGGTTCTTGTCAACACCGCTTGAGATTTCAGGATCAAGACCGTCATACTTGGTTATGATGAACGGGTTCTGAACCGTGAAGTACAGACGTCCTGACAAATATTCGTTGTTGCCAGCCTTAAACAAAGCCGGGAACGAATATCCGAGCGTTATGTTGGCACACTTCAGGTAAGAAGCATTGCGAACGAAGTAGTCGCTAAGGGCAATGTCAGCCATTCCGGTGAAACCGAGGTCGACAGCAGCCTGCGTCGTATTAGTATAAATGTTGTGGTGGTGCAAACCTGAAACGCTTACGTTTGCCAAGTTAGACAGGAAGTCGTAGTAAACGTAGTTGCCGATGGCAGCACGGAACGATGCACTCAAGTCCCAACGCTTGTAGATGAACTTGGTCGTGAAGCCCATGTAAACATCAGCTGCGGGGCTGTGGTAGAAGTAACGGTCGTCGCTGTTGATCTGGCCGTCGCCGTTGCGGTCAACGTAAACGCCCTCGATTGGCTTGCCGTTGTCGTCGTAAACCTGCTGGTAAACCCAGAACGAGTTAGCCGGCTGGCCTACCGTATGTGCCTGCACGTAAGTAGTGTTACCGCGTGAAGCTGTCGTACCTGTCGGCACGATGTAGCCGTCGTCGCCACCGATAAGTTCTGTAATCTCGTTGTGGTTCCATGTAACGTTGTACTGGATGTCCCAAGTGAAGTCCTTAGTAACGATGGGCTTTGCTCCGAATGAGAATTCAACACCGTAATTTTCGAGCGAACCGATGTTCTTTGCCATACGTGAAGCGAAGTTCATCAGAGACGGGAGCCTTACTTCCTGGATAAGGTCGGTAGTCTTACGATAGTAGCCGTCGATGCTTGCCGTAATGCGGTTGTTCAAGAATGCGAAGTCAAGACCTGCGTTCCATGTGGTAGTAGTCTCCCAAGTAAGGTCGGGATTGTAACGGTTCGGGCGCATTGTATAATAATACGTACTGCCGAACGGATACTGTGCATACTGGTCGCTGACTGTGTACAGCGGGGCATAGAGGAAGTCGCCTACGCTGTCGCCGAGGTCCTGCTGACCTGTCTGACCCCAACCAAGACGGAGCTTGAACTCGTTCCACCAATCGATGTTCTTCATGAACTTCTCGTCGTTGATGCGCCATGCAAGAGCTACAGACGGGAAATAGCCCCACTTGTGTCCTTTGGCGAAACGTGAAGAACCGTCGGCACGGAATGTTGCAGTAACCATGTAACGGTCGAGAAGAGTATAGTTCAGACGTCCGAAGTATGAAACAAGAGAGTTATGGGTTGCCCATTCCTGCTCAGACTTGATTGTACGGTTGTATGAAGTATCGCCTGTTACCGGGTCAACGCCGTTACCGTAGCTCCAGCCGTTCCTGTGATAGTGTGACTCCTCGGCGCCAGCCATGATGTCGATGTTGTGCGCACCGAACGTGTGCTGGTACTGTGCGTAAACATTGGCAGTGATGCTGTATTTCCAATAACGGGTCAGCTTGTTGTAGCCGAAGTAGTTGTCCTGGTAAGAATAAGGAGAACTTACATCGTCCTGCTTTGAGTCGGTGTATTGTCCGCCGTAGCTTGCGTGGATGTGCAAATCTTCGAATCCATGAATCTTATAATCCATCTCCACGTTACCCGTAAAGTCGTAAGAGTGTGCAATGCAACTTACAAGGTTAAGGTAAGCCACCGGGTTCTGCGGAGAGTTCGGGTTCTTGGTGTACAGCCAGTCGGGGTCGCTGTAATTGGCTTCCTGTCCGTTCTGGTAGAAACCGCCGAAGAACTGTCCCATTTCACTGTCGTCATAAACAGGGCGTGTCGGGTCCATTGATAGAGCCGAACCTATGGCTGCGCCTGTATCGACATAACGGTCCTTCTCTGTCATGAACTTAGCAGTGACGTTGAAGTTCAGGTGGTCGTCGAGGAAAGACGGCGCAAGGTTTACAGATGCGTTGAAACGCTTCATGTAAGAGTTCTTCACGATACCGTTGTCGTCCTGGTAACCAACTGATACGCGGTAAGGCATGTTCTTCAAGCCGCCGGTAATCGAGAGGTTGTGCGATGTGCTGACAGCTGTGCGGAACACTTCGTCCTGCCAGTCTGTATTGGCAGTACCGAGTCCGGCAAGGCCGCTTTCGCCTTCAACCTGGCTTATCAGGTTGCGGTACTCATCGCCTGTGAGCACGTCGTAACGCTTCTGTGTTGTAGAGATTGTAACGTCACCGTTGTAAGAGAACTTCGGTCCTGTGCCCTTGCGTCCCTTCTTGGTGGTGATGATGATTACACCGTTTGACGCACGCGAACCGTAGATTGCAGTAGCCGAAGCGTCCTTGAGCACCGTGAAAGTCTCGATATCGTTCGGGTTAATCATAGCCATTACGTTACTCATACCGGTAGCCGTGTGGCTGTCAATCGTAAGTCCGTCGATTACAATCAACGGGTCGTTGCTGGCGTTCAGTGACGAACCGCCGCGGATGCGAATCTGTGCTCCGGCACCCGGAGAACCGCCTGCCGTGATGACATCGACACCCGCAATCTTGCCTACAAGCATGTCAGAGGCACTGCTTGTGATACCCTTGCTCATCTCGTCTGGCTTTACTGCCGTAACAGAACCTGTAAGGTCTTCTTTCTTGGCACGGCCGTAACCGATAACCACCACGTCTTCAAGCAACTGCGTGTCATCCTTAAGTGTTATGACCATGTTGGCCGACACCGGCACTTCGACAGTCTGATAACCTATGTAAGACACGGACACTTTAGCTCCAGGAGCGGCCTTGATGGTGAAATTACCGTCAAAGTCGGTAATGACGCCACCCTCTTGCCCTACGACACGGACAGTGGCACCGATTATCGGCTCACCGGAAGCATCCTTCACTACGCCTTTGACGTTACTTTGCGCAAAGGCTCCCACTGATAGGAAAAGCCCCAACAACAGGGACAAAATCCTAAATAGAGGTCTTGATTTTACCTGCTTCATCATTTTGTGCTTTTAAAGTTAACATTAAATACAAACATATTTCAAATAAATTGTTTCTTGGTTACATTATCAAAAATCACGGCTCAAAGGTCAGTTTTCACAATTGCAAAAATACTTCCGATTTGATATACATGGCATTGAATTTAACGAAAAAACACACTTCTAAATGTGCAATCGGTTGCACAATGAAATCTTTAAATAATACAAGGTATAAACGTAATAATATGTCGACTGTAAGTATTTTTGCGACATAAAAAAGAGGAATGCCTAAAAACAACACGCCGATAACGATGAAAGACATAGCCAGGGAGCTCAATGTTTCCGTGGCAACGGTGTCGCGTGCCCTTAAAGGCAACCCGAGAATAAGCGAAAACACACGCAACAAGATAACCGCCTATGCAAGAGAGCACAACTTCAGCCCCAACCTTATGGCTGAATCACTGCGCAACAATAAGACTATCAAGATAATAGGCGTCATAATACCGCAATTCACACACTTTTACTTCTCGTCCGTACTGAGCGGCATTGAAGACGAAGCGCTCAAGCACGGCTACCGGCTGCTTGTGGCGCAAAGCAATGAAGACTACCAGCGCGAAGTAGACACATGTAAGTCATTTTACGACAACAAGGCGTGCGGCATAATAGTGTCACAAGCCAAAAGCACCCGTAAATACGACCATTTCCAGCGCCTTATTGACATGGGCATGCCCCTGGTGTTCTTCGACAGGATATGCACAGGCATAAACACCAGCCGCGTCACCGTGGACGACTACATGGGAGCTTTTTCAGCCGTTGAATACATGATCAAGACAGGCTGCCGCAACATTGCGTTTTATGGTTCGTCGATGAAGCTTGAGATATCAAAGAACCGCTACAACGGCTGGCACGACGCACTGCGCAAATACGGCCTCAACCCTGACGAATGCGTGAAAATAGAATGCGACAACCGTGAAGACGCCGAGCGGCTGACCCCTGACGTGCTAAGGATGGAGAACCGCCCCGACGCTTTCTTCGCCATCAACGACGACACGGCAATCGGAATAATGTACACGGCAAAACGCATGGGGCTGCGCGTACCTGAAGACATTTCGGTATGCGGATTCACCAACGGACAAAGGGCCGTGGCTTGCAACCCGATGCTTACCACCGTAGAGCAGAACGGATACAAGGTAGGCCGCGAGGCGGCGGACATACTTATAAACAAAGTTGAAGGAAGAATCCCTATCGACAAGATTGAAAAACGCGTGATAAAGACAAGGCTGATAATAAGAGGGACGACAAGGGATACCGACAACGCTTGAATCATGAACAAACTTAATACCTTAAACATAAAAAATGAATACAGGATTAAAAAACAAACCAGACCTTAGTTTCATCAAGCTCTGGAACTTGAGCTTAGGCTTTTTCGGCGTACAGATTGCATACGCCCTGCAAAGCGCCAACATCAGCCGCATCTTCGCCACTCTCGGCGCCGACCCGCACAATCTCAGCTATTTCTGGATACTGCCGCCGCTAATGGGCATAATAGTACAGCCGTTGGTGGGAACGTTCAGCGACAAGACATGGTGCCGCTTCGGCCGGCGCATACCCTACCTATTCGTGGGAGCCCTGGTGTCCGTGCTCGTAATGTGCATGCTGCCCAACGCAGGCTCGCTCGGCATGACAGTATCGACCGCAATGGTGTTCGGCCTCGTGTCGCTCATGTTCCTCGACACAAGCATCAACATGGCCATGCAGCCCTTCAAGATGCTCGTGGGCGACATGGTAAACGAGAAACAGAAAGGCCTCGCCTACTCCATACAGAGTTTCCTCTGCAACGCAGGCTCGCTGGTCGGATACGTATTCCCGTTCTTCTTCACGTTCATAGGCATAAGCAACATTGCGCCCAAAGGCGTAATCCCCGACTCGGTAATCTACTCGTTCTATATCGGAGCGGCCATACTGATACTCTGCGTCATCTACACTGCCGTGAAAGTAAAGGAGATGCCGCCGAAGGAGTATGCCGAATACCACGGCCTGTCAAAACCGCTCAACGAGGAGAAAGTAAACTGGTTCAAGCTGCTGCGCGAAGCCCCGTCGGCATTCTGGACGGTCGGACTCGTACAGTTCTTCTGCTGGGCGGCGTTCCTATACATGTGGAACTACACCAACGGAGCGATAGCCGAAACCTGCTGGCACACCACCGACCCTACGTCTGAAGGTTTCCAGGCAGCCGGCAACTGGGTTGGCATACTCTTCGCCGTGCAGGCCATAGGCAGCGTATGCTGGGCCGTGGTGCTGCCCAAGTTCAAGAAGACCAAGCTGGCATACTCGCTCAGCCTCGTGCTCGGAGGCGCAGGCTTCCTCATGGTGCCTTACATCCACGACCAGTACGTGCTGTTCATCCCCTACCTGCTCATCGGCTGCGCATGGGCGGCAATGCTGGCAATGCCTTTCACCATCGTCACCAACGCCCTTAACGGCAGCCACATGGGCACGTACCTCGGACTGTTCAACGGCACAATCTGCATTCCGCAAATCATTGCGGCGGCTCTCGGCGGCGTTGTCCTCAGCCTTGTAGGCAGCGCGCAGAGCAGCATGATGCTCGTTTCTGGCGTATTACTGCTTGCCGGAGCGGCGAGCGTGTCAATAATAAAGGAGACCTTGGGCGAAAAACAATAAGCCCGAAGACTACGGTTTGACGCCTGCCAACAGGCTTGATGGTACCGGGAACAAGCTGAAAGCTACAATAACACAACAGGGCCTGCAGCCCTGACAAACTATAAAAGGAGGATGAACCTCAGCCTTGTGGCTTTTGGTCCATCCTCCTTCATTTTCAATTACTTACACACGTCCGGCATGGCTGAGCCGCGCATGAATTGCAAGAGGTTACCTTTTAGGATGTAAAAGGTAACCTTTCACGCTCTAAAAGGTTACCTTTCGCGGCCTCAAAGGCGGCCTTTCACGACGCGCCTGTTTTACGGGCGGTGTCACGACGATTGACAGGCACGTCACGCAAGGCGTTTCAGCCCTACCGGCTTACAGACACCGTGCCCGAACCGGCAACCGACTTTTCAAGTCTGTCCACACTGCCTTTTATGCTTATGTCGCCCGAACCGGCTATCGAGCATGAAGCCTTACCTATGTCGGCGCGTGCCATTTCCACATCGCCCGAACCGGCAATTCTCGCCTTCACGCTGCCGGCCTTGATATCTTTCACGCCAATGTCGCCCGAACCTGATATCGAGAACTCTGCCACTCCGGCCTTTGCCGCACCAATTTCAACGTCGCCCGAGCCTGAAACGCTTACACTTACCGCGTCTGCAGTGACGCCTCTCATCCTTACGTCGCCCGAACCGGCTATTGCTGCAGAGAACTTCTTGGCGCTGATGTCGCCTTTCGCAGTGAAGTCGCCCGAGCCTTTAACACTGACGTTCGAAATTGCAGGAGAGGTGATGTAAATGTCGACGTCTTGATCGTCCGACTTGAAAAAGCCCTTCCCCTTCGCCGGCGATATTATCAGGGTGTTACCCTTGTTCTCCACTATGGTGCGCCTTATGCAGTCAGCATCTCCCTCCAGCCTTATGCTTGTTTGGGCGCCCGGCGTGTAATAGACATCATATCCGCCGTTTATCCTTATTCCTGTAAACCCTTTTGCCGCAGCGCTTTCGGCTGCATGTACGGCGGCCTTGGCACTACCGGCAGGAGGCAGGCTGCCGCCATTGCCATTGATGCTTACGCTGCACGATGCCGCCAACATGGCAGCCGCCGCTAAAATGAATACGTTCTGTTTCATAGTTGATTAATTGTTATGTCGTTTTGTTACAGTTACATGCCTGCAAGCGTCAGAAGTCGAGGCTCCTGCCGCGGTAGAAGTCTATAAGGCTCATGTCGTACATGTACTCGTATTTCGAGCGCGCAAGGTCGCTCTCGGCCTTCAGCAGGTTGTTTTTCGACTCGTTGAACTCAGTTATGTTGGCCTTGCCATACTCGTACTTAGCCGACATCAGGTCGAAGGCAGCCTTGTTGCTTGCCACCGCCTCGCGGCTGCTTTCATACTGCGCCTTGGCCGCCAGGGCGTTGTAGTACGCCTGCTGTATTTCCTTGTACAGGCTTTTCTTCACGTTTTCCAGCTGCAACTGCTGCGTCTCATGGTTCAGCTGCGCGGTGCGTATGTTGTTGCGTGTGGCAAAGCGGTTGAATATGGGTATGCTTAGGTTGAAGCCCACGTACTGGCTGAAGTTGTTGCGCATCTGCCAACCGAACGACTTTGCTTCCAGACCGCTCGTCTTGTAATAGTTGGAGCCGAGTCCTGCCGTGAGCGACAGCGTCGGCAGCAGCGCGCTCTTGGCCAGCTTTATGTTCATTTCAGCTCCTTTCAGGCGGTACGCCTCGGCCTTTACTTCCGGCTTCACGGCTACAGCCTCCTGGTATATCTCGTCGGGCAGGGGCATGCCTGCGCCGCCGCCGACCATAAGTGCTGCTGCATCCGGGCGCACAATGGCGAAGCCTTCGGGTGTGGGCAGTTCGAGCAACTGCGCCAGCGAGAGCAATGCCAGCCGGTAGTCGTTGTCGGCCTGGGTGTACGTCAGGCGGCTTTGGGCCAGCGTCGCCTTCTGCTGCGCCACTTCCACCCCGCTCGCCTTGCCCGTGCGGTACATCTCGCTCAGGCGCTCCACCTGCATCGAGTCAATGGCAATCTGGCGCTGCGCCACGTCGCGCAGCTCCATGCCGTAAAGTATCTGCACGTATGCCTGCGCCACCTGCACGCTTACATCGTCGCGCGCCTTGGCAAGGTCGGCCGTCAGCGCCTCAAGGTTAAGCTTGTTAAGCTCTATCGTGCGCGGTATGCTGAAACCCGTAAAGAGCGGTACGCTCGTGCCAAGGCTGAACGAAGTGCTTCCCGTATTCTGGTTTGAATACGTGTTGTCCGAGGTCAGTCCGCGCCCGAACGACCAGTTCTGCGACGCCGACGCGCTCAGGTCGGGCAGACGGCTGTTCTTAGCCGTGCTCAAGTCTATCTCGCCCTGGCGTCTCTTCACGTCCTGTTGCTTCACAGTTATATTGTTCTCAAGCGCGTAGTCGATGCACTCGCGCAAGGTCCACGCCTTCTTCTGCTGCGCCGAAGCCATGGCGGCAGCCAGAAGGAACGACACCGTAATTATCAATTTATATATGAACATAGCCTTTCTTTGTTAAGTGGAACGGCTGCCGCAGGCTGCGCCTGACGGCGCAATCAAGGCCGCACCAAACCGTTATCATTCATTCACCTTCTGCGGTCCCCTTACCTTTTCGTTCTTTTTCAGGCCGCTCTTTATCTCTATGTTGATGCCGTCGCTCAGTCCGGTGGTCACCTTGCGGCGCTCGTATGTCTTGTCGTCGCCGTTGCCTTTAATAACATACACATAGGTGTCGTTGCCGCTGAACTCTATCGCACTTTCAGGAACGGTCAGCACGCCCTTGGCGCTTGCCAGCTCAATCTCGGCGTTGGCGCTGTAGCCCGAACGTATGTCGTTGCCCTGCGGCACCGTAACGGCTGCCTTGATTTCAAACTGGTTGGCGCCGTTGTTGTCCGTAGCCTTGGGCGAGATGTACTCGAGCGAAGCGTCGAACTTCAAGTTCTGAAGCGCGCCTATGGTAATACGCATCGGCATTCCCGTGACGAGCTGTCCAACTTCGGTTTCGTCTATGTTGCCGCGGAATATGAGGTCGCCCATGTCGGCGACGCTCGCTATCGTCGTTCCGTCGTTGAACGTGTTGCTCAGAATCACCGAGTTGCCCACCTTAACGGGGATGTCGAGTATCAGTCCGCTAATAGTCGAGCGGATAAGCGTGCTGCTCGCGCTGGCGTTACTGCTCGACACGCCGTCGCGAACCACCTCGAGCGCGTCTATGGCGGCAGTCTTTTCCTCGCGTGCCTGGTCGAGTGCCTGGCGCACGTTGTCGTACTCCTCGGCGCTGACGAGCTGCTTGTCGTAGAGCTGTTTCTCACGGTCGTAGTTCACCTTTGCCTGCTTCAGGTTTATTTCAGCCAGCCTGACGCGGCTCTCTGCCGAACTAAGCTGCCCCATGTCGGGTATGACCTTAACCTTGGCTATCACCTCGCCGGCCTTCACCATCTGGCCCGCCTCCTTGTAGATTTCAGTAATGATGCCGCTGATCTGCGGTTTCACTTCCACCTCGTCGCGCGGTTCTATCGCGCCGGTTATGACGGTCGTCTTGCTGATGTCGGCCACTTTGGGCGTAAACTCGTCGTAAACTACCGGTTGCGGCTTCGACTTCTGGTACAGGAAGACGAACGTCCCTATAAATACAAGGACTACAAGCGCCGCAATGATTACTTTAAGATACTTTTTCATATTTCTTTATTTTACTTGATTTCGGTATATCCTCCTTTTGCCATACACGTCCCGGAGCGCCGTTGCTTACCATGGGCGGGAAGGTACGGGTGCGTCATTCGTCACGCATGGCGTCGACAGGCTTTATGCTCATGGCACGCAACGCCGGGGCAAGGCCTGCCAAAACGCCAAGCAGGGCGAGCAAGACCGCTGCGCCGACTGCCGTCCAGAAGCTAACCTGGAAGTGCGCGCTGACTATGCCGTCGGACGTATAGCCAAGTTCGAGCATCTCGAGAACGGTGACGGCGAACAGTATTCCGCTCATGCCGGCCACCGCAGTTAGAATCATGCTCTCGGCAATTATCTGTCCGAGAATGTTCTTCGGCGTAGCGCCTATGGCCCGGCGGATGCCTATCTCGGTAGTGCGTTCGCGCACGGTAACCATCATTATGTTGCTGACTCCTATGGCTCCGGCCAGCAGGGTGCCTATGCCGACGAGCAGAATCAGGAAGTTTACGCCGCTGAACAGATTGTCAAGCATGCCGAAAAGCACCTCGGTATTGAACACCATGACGCCCTTCTCGTCAGTCGGGTCTATCTTGTGGGCGCCGGCTATCACCGTGCGCATCTTGTCGGAGATGCTGCCCATGGTCACGCCGGGCTTGGCCGTGACGCATATCATGTGAACGCTGTCGCCGAGGTTGTAGGCCTTCTGCATCATTGTAAGCGGCACCACGACCGACGACTCGTTCCTGCCGTTCACGTGCATGTTGCCCGCGCTGTAGTCGACGCCTACCACGTCGTAGTAAATATTGTCCACACAGATGCGCTTGCCGCAAGGGTCGCCGCCCGAAGGGAACAGGTCCTTGTAGACTTTCTTGCCTATTACGCACACCTTGCGGTTCTGGCTTACGTCCATGTCGTTGATGTAGCGTCCGTAAAACATCTGCGGAGCCTCAACCCGCTGATAGTCGGGCAGCAGGCCCTTCATTGTGCAACTGGTCTTGCGGTCGTCGTAAGTGGCGCTTCCGCCCCAGTGCGACAGCACAGGCGAGACCGTCGCCAATTCGGGCACTTGAAGCTTCAGGCGCTCCACGTCGCCGTAAACCATGCTCCACATGCGGTCCTTACGGAAACCGGCGTATGGCTTGGTGGTAGGCTGCGCCCATATTATCGCAGAGTTGGTGGCAAAGCCTTCAAAGTTGCCCTGCAGTTTTTCCTTGAGTCCTTGTCCACCGCCGAGCAGTGCCACGAGCATGAACACGCCCCAGAACACGCCGAAACCGGTAAGAAAACTGCGGCTCTTGTTTCTCGACAGGGTGTCGAGTATCTCGCGGAAACGGTCTATATCAAATTTCATTATATACTTATTTAAGTAATAAAATATGTCATTTCAACCACTCACAAACCAAATTATAAATCATGAATTGTGAACTATGAATTATCATCCAGTCCAATTATAAATTATGAATTGTGAATTATGAATTACCACCCAGCCCAATCATGAATTATGAATTGTGAATTATGAATTACCACCCAGCCCAATCATGAATTATGAATTGTGAATTATGAATTACCACCCAGCCC
>ERZ772861.348-NODE-348-length-53502-cov-20.824237_pt1 | contig 53502 bp, 65 predicted proteins | sample MGYA00512135_ERZ772861 | MGnify/ENA primary metagenome ERZ772861 (study PRJEB29015, sample SAMEA2737700) | human gut metagenome | biome: human gut; feature: human-associated habitat; material: faeces | place: China | collected 2012 ...
ACGGGAAAAAGTTTTAAAAATACCCCGTTTTTAACAGTCATTCACAATTAAAAGTACCTCGGCATGATATTACACATTATTATATATAAAATGCCGGCGCTCGTACAATAAACTTTATGCTAACGATGAAACGGGAAATTAAAAGGGAGAAAATCATCATAATAACAAAAAAATGAAAGTGGCATGCCATAAGAATGACTTGCCACTTTCATTTATTAAAGCGCCAGAGACCGAAGGGAAAACTTTCCCTACGACTAAAATGGTCCTTTTACGCCTTCATCTTACATGATTCAGCATTATCAATTAGCAGTCTCGCTGCTTTCAGGAGCCTTGTCGATAAGGTCCATGAACTGATCGAGCTTAGGAGTGATGATAATCTGCGTGCGACGGTTGCGCTGCTTGCCAACCTCCGTACTGTTTGAAGTAACGGGATTAAACTCGCCTCGGCCGCCTGCGGTAAGACGCTTCGGGTCTACGCCATACTGGTTGATGAGTGCCTGTACAACGCTTGACGCACGGAGACACGACAAGTCCCAGTTGTTGCGGATGTTCTTCATTGAAGCAGCCGCCGTATTAACCGGCACATTGTCGGTATTACCCTCAATAAGCACGTCGTAATCCTTGTAATCCTTTATAATCTTCGCAATCTTGCTAAGAGTCTCGGCCGCACGCTCGTTGATTTCGTAGCTTCCGCTCTTGTAAAGCATGTTGTCGGCAAGCGATATATAAACTACGCCTTTGAGCACCTGCACGTCAACCTCTTTGAGTTCCTCCTTGCTGAGCGAGCGTGTCAGGTTGTTTGTAAGGATAAGGTTGAGCGAGTCGCTCTTGCTCTTTACCTCTACGAGGTGGCGAATATACTGGTTTGACTCGTTTATCTGGTCTACAAGCTTTGAGATGTTGACCGTAGTCTGGTTGCTTGCGGTCAGGCTCTTGTCCAAAGAATTCTGTAAAGAAGAGTATGCGCTCTTTGTCTGCTCGAGTTGTTCTTCCAAACTTGCCACACGCACCTTGCTGGCCGCCAGCTGCGAATTAACGTCCGACAATTTGTCTTGAGTGGTCTGATATTTGTCTGTAAGTTCTTTATTCTCAAGCTTGCAATTTTCCAAATCCTTTTTACTTACACAACTGCTTACCAGCAGGCATCCCGCAACAAGCGAGATTACAAAAAAATTCTTCTTCATTGTCATTTCTTATTTTTAAGTGATTATCTGTTGCAAATTTACGTATTAGACGGACAAGTCTCGCCAAAGTTGAAGCCTATTAACGTAAATTAACCACAAAGAGCATGCAATTCTCATTTTTAAATACTCCCAATACGCTCCACCGCATGATGGAGCGTATTGGGAGCAAAAATCCAGCCGGATGTCAACAATATTGGAACTGGTTAACCAACGGCGACTTGGCAATCGTCTTTGACAACTTGATAGTCCATACGCCATAGGCTTGCCTGATATTCTGAGGCAGGATGTTAGAATCCCTCATTTTCACAAGCAAATTCCTCAAAGGTAGACCCGGATTCGGTTGAGAGTCCTTTAACAAACCGACACGCTCCAACTCCATGTTGGCTTCAATGTCATTAATTTCCTTCTTGCCTTTGAGAACCATATAATCGTCAAGGCAGGACAGGATAGCTGAAAAGTTCTTAAAATCCACCATGGCTATAAATTTAAATTGTTATTCGCAACAAATTTAGTCTTTTATCCGTATCAGACAAAATATTTCACAAGAAAAGAGCGGTAGAATGATGATTTTTAATAAATTTTACAGTTTTAGCAACATTTTATTTCAAATTTAATACATTAGTATTACATTTAGTTAGCCAAACAAGCAAATTAAATTACATTTATAAAGTTTGAACGTACTAATTAACCACACCACACGCCACAGCCTTTAATGGTATGGTCTGACCATGCGCTTTTGTCATCAGTACGCAAGACGGACAGCACTCCCAATCATGCCTCATTGCAAAAGGATACCTCTTGCACAGCAAAAGGCTATCTTTTACACTGTAAAAGGCCACCTTTCATAAGGCAAAAGGCCGTCTTTTAGAACACCGAGCATAAGCATCTGAAAATCAACGCCTTGTAATCTGCATGCGCAATGAAAGACACAAGACGGAGGTTAAATGCCGGACGGCGCCATACAGGCATAAAAAAAGCAGCGCCCGATATGCCCATAACCGTACGCCGCCATATTACATATATGTAATGAACGCATCCGTCAGAAGTCAAGCTCGCGCGTAAGGATGCTTTCAAGCTGTTCGGCAGAGAGGCGCAGATGGAACTGCCCCTTAATAGCCACTGATATACGTCCGGTTTCTTCAGATACGACAATGGCTATGGCGTCACTGTCCTGTGATATGCCCATTGCTGCGCGGTGACGCAGTCCGAGCTCCTTCGGTATGTCTATGCTGTGGCTTACGGGCAGGATACATCCCGCCGCACGTATGCGTTTGTCTGAAATCACCATTGCACCATCGTGCAGTGGCGAGTTCTTGAAAAAGATGTTCTCTATCAGCCGCTGGTTGATGTTGGCGTCTATTATGTCGCCGGTCTCGATAATATCGTCGAGCGGAGAGAGCCGTTCAATGACGATAAGCGCCCCCACCTTGCCCTTGCTCATGCTCATGCAGGCCATTACCACAGGCATTATGGCCTCCATGTCGGCACGGGCTTTCTTGTCGCCCGACGAAAACAGGCGCAGAATGCCGTTAACCTTGCGGTGCGTGCCGAGATTGTACAGGAACTTTCGTATCTCTTCCTGGAACAATATGATTATAGCAATCACACCCACGCTTACCAGCTTGTCCATGATGCTGCCCAGCAGACGCATCTCGAGCACCTGGCTTACGAACAGCCACGTGACGATGAACACCAGGATGCCTATGAACACATTGAGCGACCGCGACTCCTTCATGAGGCGGTAGATGTAATAAAGCATCAAGGCGACAAGGAAAATGTCTATAAAGTCTTTTATTCCGAAATCAAACATATCTCATCGTTTCTTTTACTATTGCCACTGCTTCAACGCACGCTCTCACATCGTGCACACGCAATATGGAAGCTCCGCCCAGAACCATGGCGAGCACGTTGGCCACCGTGGTGCCGTTAAGCGAACCTTCGGCGTCGGTGCCCAGCAACCTTGAAATCATCGACTTGCGCGACATTCCGACAAGAACGGGCAACCCCATCTCGCGCAAACGCCCTAGCCCCGCCAGCAAGGCGTAGTTGCCATCGACCGTCTTACCGAACCCGAAGCCGGGATCGAGTATTATATCCTTTGCTCCAAGGTCGCGCAAGAGCTGCACTTTGCCGGCGAAATCCTGCATGACACTTATCACGTCAGCGCATGACGACATCAAGACGTAAGGCACGCCCAAGCGCGCCACCATGCCGAACATTGGCGGCACGCTGCCACAGGATGTGTCAATCTTACCGTCGTCTGCCGCCTCGCCGCCGAACGAACCTTCATGATTACCACCCGACACGTCGTTGATTATACCCGCACCGAACTCCTCGACGGCCATACGCGCCACCTCCGGACGGAACGTGTCGACAGACAACACGGCATCAGGCTGCACACGGCGCACAGCCGCCAAAGCCATGCGCATGCGCTCCATCTCCTCTACAGCACAAACTTCGGCCGCACCGGGGCGTGTCGAATATGCACCCACGTCTATTATCTTTCCACCCTCGGCCACTATGCTGTAGGCCCTTGCGGCTATCTCCGCCTCGGTCTGCTTGCGGCTTCCGGCATAAAAAGAGTCGGGAGTGGCGTTAAGAATACCCATAACACAAGGCTCGGACAGGTCTAACATCCGGCCGTTTACATTTAATATATAAGGAGTAATGCCTTTCACTATATAAACTTAAAGAATAAAATTAGTCTCAACAGATGGCAAAAATACGCATAAATATCGAGACTCATTATATTTTTGACGTTTTTTATCACGAATATAAAACGACCCGGGCATCAGCCGCCACGGCGGCCGATGCCCGGGAATGATACAGTATGGAAAACCAAGCAGTGCAAACTGGGCAACCACCTGCCGTGGCATGTCCCTGCCAAGAGCCTCAACGGGCCTGCGGCACGACCTTGCACTTGCCGCTGTACTCCATGATGTCAAGGCGGATTACGTCAACACGGTGAAACGATTTTTCGGCATACTTCTCGCCTATTTCCTTGAAATCTGGCGACAGTTTGTCTATAAGCAGACTTATGGCACGGCGCTTCTCGTCGTCGGACAGGCCTATGACGGCACGGCATTTCATCACGACACTCTCATACTCGGTGGTAAAACGAGACGGTAACAGATTAGTCCTGCCGACAATGCAGAACGAAACCGACGGGTTGCAGGCTATAGCTTCCAGTTTCCGGCCCTCCGGGGCGCAATGCACATAAAGGCTACCGTGGCCGTCCCAAACGTAATTAAGGGGCAGGCCGTAAGCCTCGCCGCCGGCCGTTACCATCGACAACACGCCGTATTCACACGTCCTTACCAGCTCCAAGGCGCGCGCTTCATCGAGCAGACGGTCCTGCCGGCGCACCGTTCCGTTTACATATTTCATGTCTAAAAACGTATTTTTACATATAAAATATGGAGAATGTACAAAGCTGCTTGTCCGCAAGCCGCCGCAACATTCTCCGCAAAATATTAACTGATACATGCCGCCGGGATAAAATCCGCATCACGGCAGACGTAGCTTATGCCACCATACTGTAACTTACAGTACTATGACACGTCCATTATTGCCCGGCGCCACTGCCCCGCGGAGCAGCAGGTTTGCCACCCGCGCTTTCCATCTTGCAGCATCCGGCCGCACACTTGCCGTCGCATGCCTTATTGTCAGGACATGCCTTGGGACAATCAGCGCAAGCTTTATTATTGCATCCGGCCGTGCACTTGCCCTTGCACTCCTTGTTGTTTGGACAGTCGGCACAGTTCTTCTTATTACATTCCGACGTACATTTACCTTTGCATTCCTTATTGGCGGGGCACGCCTTGGTGCAGGCTGCGCCAGCCTTCTTACTACATTCCACCACGCAAGTGTCGTTGCATTTCCTGACACAGTTGTTCTGCGCAAAAGCTGTCGTAAAGGAAAATACGAGCAACATTGTTGCCAATAGCATCATTCTTTTCATAACCTGTTTCTTTATTTGTTATTTTATAAAACCAAGGCTTCGTCTGATTGGAATTCATTTGAATTCGAATTTTCCGGCAAGCCTTTGAAAGACAAAGGTAAGAAAATCTGTACAAAACATATTATTATTTACTGACAAAATCATCAATGTTACGTTTTTTTGATATACTTTTGCAACATAAAACTATTTCACATGGACATATCAGAATTATACAGAATCTTCACCAGGCACCCGCAGGTAACCACAGACAGCCGCGAATGCCCCGAAGGTTCCATCTTTTTCGCACTTAAGGGAGCGTCGTTCAACGGCAACGCCTTCGCAAAAAAGGCTCTCGACGCCGGTTGCTCGTACGCAGTAATAGATGAAAAGGAATACGCCGAAGAAGGCGACAGCCGCTACATACTCACCGACGACTGCCTGAAAACGCTGCAGCAACTGGCCAACCGCCACCGCCGCACATTGGGAACGAAGATAATCGGAATAACCGGCACCAACGGCAAAACCACCACCAAGGAGCTGCTGGCAGCCGTGCTGGGCGAAAAGTACAACGTGCTGTATACGCAAGGGAACTTCAACAACGACATAGGTGTGCCCAAGACGCTGCTCCGCCTGAAACCCGAACACGAGATAGCCGTTGTGGAAATGGGCGCAAGCCATCCGGGAGACATCAAGACACTGGTAGACATTGTCGAGCCCGACTGCGGCCTGATAACCAACGTAGGCAGGGCGCACCTGCAAGGTTTCGGTTCGTTTGAGGGTGTCGTACGCACCAAAGGCGAGCTTTACGACTATCTGCGCGCACACGGCGGAATGGTATTCATCAACGGCGGCGACGAACACCTGACGCGCATTTCGCACGGATTAAGCCTCGTAAAATATGGCACTAACGACGGAGACGACACCGAAGTGAGCGGCGAAATGACGGTCTGCGACCCGTACCTGAACTTCCGCTGGCATGTGCGCGGCGGCGAATGGCACGAAGTAAAGACACACATTATAGGCAGCTACAACATGATGAACATGCTCGCCGCAGCATGTGCCGGACTGCATTTCGGCGTGACTCCCGGGCAGGTTGACCACGCCCTGTCGTCATACGTGCCGAAAAACAACCGTTCGGAACTGGAGAAAACCGCACACAACAGCCTCATCATAGACGCTTACAACGCCAACCCGACCAGCATGAACGCCGCCATAAGCAACTTCAGGGAAATCAAGACTGACAGGAAAATGGCCATACTCGGCGACATGGGCGAGCTCGGAGCAGTGAGTGCAGAGGAGCACCAGCGCATTGCCGACATGCTGAAAGAGGCTAAGTTTGACGTCGTATGGCTTGTCGGCGACGAATTCTCGCGCACCGACTGCCAGTTCCGCAAGTTCAAGAACGTAGAGGAGGTAAAGGCTGCCATAGCCGAAAACCGTCCTGAAGGATATTGCATACTGATTAAAGGCAGCAACTCAATGAAGCTGTTCCAGTTGCCTGCATTACTATAAAAACTCCTTCATTACAGCCAACCCATCCATAAAGGCACAAAAACAGCCGGCAGGTAGAATCTGAACACTTTCACCTGCCGGCTGTTTTTTTATACTTAAAATACCGAGTCGTCAGCTTATCATAAAGCCTCAAGCATTCCCTTTATACAAGCTATCTTATAAATAAACGCCCGTTGGCGGAATTATCTTGAGTGGAATCGTGATGGTTACAGTTTCAAATGATGACCTTTCAGCTTGCAAAACACGGTCTTTCACCTTGTAAAAGATAACCTTTCACACTATAAAAGGATGCCTTTTGCAAACCCGCCGGAAGCGGGCGGAAACCGTAAGCACAAACCACTGATATGCAACAAACTGTAAGCATCTGCCACGAGGGGGGGGTACTAATAATCCCGCAACTGGTAAAAGTAAATAATTACGACAAATCTAACGGCAACAGTCTAAAGAACAAAACTTTTAATAGATAAACATTGCATAAATATATATTTACATTTTCCGCGCCCGTTACAGGACCTGTTTTTTGGATAATGTATACATATATTCACAATCTATAACTAAAAATCCGCCCTTAACGACATAAATAAATACTGTTTCACACATCCATGCAAAAACAATCATGTGAAACGCAAAAAAATCTTTTATTTGACACTCTGTAAAACGGTTTGTTTCAAAGAATTACTACTTTTGCAACGCTTGCATAATTCGCATATAGAACTTTAAAATAAAACAAATGAACAAGTATCGAGCAGCATGTCTCACAGCCATTACCGTATTATGTTTTTCTGATGTAATGGCCCGGCAATGGACACTGAAAGATTGCATTGACTATGCACTGGCAAACAACATTTCCTTACGTAAAACAAAACTGCAAGAATACAGTGCGCTTGAGGATGTAAAACAAAGCCAGTCTGCACTATTGCCGTCACTTAGTTTTTCCACTTCACAAAACGGCACCTACCGCCCATGGCCTGAAGCAGGAAAGGCCACTGTAGACAACGGTTATGTGCAGTCAAGCATTGACAAGATTTACTACAGCGGCTCTTACAGCGTAAACGGAAACTGGACAGTATGGAACGGAGGTCGCAACACCAACACGGTGAAACTCAACAAACTGGCGGCAGAACAGGCACGGCTCGACTCTGCCGAGACGGCAAACTCCATACAAGAACAGATTGCGCAGCTTTATGTACAGATATTATATTCGAACGACGCAATCAACGTATGCAAGGAAAGTCTTGAAACAAGCAAGATAAATGAAAACAGAGGAAAAGACATGTTTGAAGTCGGCAAAATAAGCAAGGCCGACCTCGCACAGCTAACGGCACAAAGGGCACAGGACGAATTCAATGTAATCGAGGCCGAGAGCAACATGAGGAATTACAAGCGACAGCTCAAACAACTGCTCCAGATTACGGACGACGAGGAATTCGACATTGCCATTCCGCAAACTACTGACGAAATGGCACTATGCGAAATACCTGCCCTCAACGAAGTTTATGCAGCGACGCTTAACATCAGGCCTGAGATAAAGAATGCCAAACTAGGAATTGAAAGCAGCGACCTGAGCATAAAAATAGCAAAGGCACAGAAACTGCCGACCATAGACCTGAATGCCGGAGTTTCCACAAATACTACCACCATGAGCGACAACAAATGGGGGCAACAGCTCAAAAACAACGTCAACGTAGGAGCTGGATTTACAGTCAGCATCCCACTGTTTGACAACCGCTCATCAAAAACTGCCGTCAACAAGGCAAAAATACAGAGAGAAAACTACATACTCGAACTGCGTGACAAACAAACCACTCTCTACTCCACCGTGGAAAACTACTGGTTGCAGGCTGTAATCAACCAAAACAAGTTCAAGGCGGCAAAAGTGTCAACAGAGAGCGCTAAAGCCAGCTACGAGCTTCTGAGCGAACAATTTGCCCTAGGTCTTAAAAACATAGTAGAACTCATGACCGGCAAGAACAATCTGCTTACTGCGCAGCAAAACGAGTTGCAGAGCAAATACCTCGCAATACTCAACATTGACATGCTGAAATTCTACGAAACAGGAAATTTAAAATAACGAACATATATGAAAAGGAACAGTAAATTATGGATTATTGTCGGTGTTTTGGCAGTAATAGCATTGGTAATGTGGCTTTTTTCCGGCAAAAAGGAGAAAGAAGAAGTTACGTTTGAAACCGTTGCTGCAGCTCCGGCAACAATAAGGAGCAGCATTACAGCCACAGGCACGATAGAACCTGTGACAGAAGTCACAGTCGGTACACAGGTCAGCGGTATTGTCAGCAAACTGTACGTCGACTACAACAGCGTGGTGAAGAAAGGACAGATAATAGCCGAATTGGACAAGACAAACCTGATAAGCCAGCTGAACACCGCAAAAGCCAACCTGCAGAGTGCAATAAGCAACATGAAATACCAGACGGCGAACTATAAAAGGTATAAGAACCTTTACGACAAAGGACTCGTAAGCGCCGACGAGTTCGAGGTCGCACAACTTTCATACAAACAGGCCAAGGAGCAGGTTGCATCTTCAAAAGAAGAAGTAAACCGTGCAGAGACAAACCTCGGATATGCAACCATCACTTCGCCTATTGACGGTGTAGTACTGTCAAAAGCTGTGGAAGAAGGCCAGACAGTTGCAGCAAGCTTCTCTACACCTGAACTTTTCACCATTGCACAAGACCTGACGGACATGAGGGTTATTGCCGATGTTGACGAGGCAGACATAGGCAACATTAAAAATGGCAACAGGGTTTCATTCACCGTCGACGCCTTCCCCGACGACACGTTCAGCGGCACCGTAACCCAGGTTAGGCAAGAAGCCACAACAACAAACAACGTGGTAACATACGAGGTTGTAATCAGCGCGCCAAATTCAGACTTGAAACTGAAACCGGGACTCACAGCCAACGTAACAATATATACAGCCGAAATAAACGGAGTGTTGTGTGTACCGAGCAAAGCGCTAAAGTATACTCCAACTAAAGAAACTGTTGGTAACAAAAAGATACAGGACGTTCAGGGCAAGAACAAGGTATGGACAATTGAAGGCGACAAGATTGTGGCGCACAGCGTAAGCATAGGTGCGACCGACGGCTCAAACACCCAGATACTAAAAGGCATAAGCTCGGGAACAAAGGTAATCACAGGGCTGAATGTCATATCGGAAGAGAAACCCGAAGAACCTGAGACTGAAAGCAGTCCGTTTGCACCAGGACCACCGGACAAGGACAAGAAGAAAAAGTAAAAAGACAGGATAGTCATGGAGAAAAAGGTAGTCATAGAACTTCAGAACGTGAAGCGCAACTTTCTCGTAGGTGACGAAACGGTACACGCCCTGTGCGGTATTTCCTTCAAGATATACGAGGGCGAGTTTGTCACAATAATGGGTAAGTCAGGCTCTGGCAAATCCACCCTGCTCAACCAGTTGGGATGTCTCGACACCCCGAGCAGCGGCGAATACTATCTCGACGGAATATCCGTACGCAAGATGTCAAAGTCGCAAAGGGCAACACTGCGCAACAAGAAGATAGGATTCATCTTCCAGAACTATAACCTGCTACCAAAGACCACCAGCATCGAGAATGTGGAGCTTCCGCTCATGTACAATCCATCGGTAAGCGCAAAAGAACGCCTCGAACGCGCAACCAAAGCCTTGTGCGAAGTAGGATTAGGCAACCGCCTGTACCACAAGTCAAACCAAATGTCGGGAGGCCAGATGCAGCGTGTGGCAATAGCACGCGCACTGGTCAACAATCCGGCAGTAATACTTGCCGACGAGGCTACAGGTAATCTTGACACGCGCACTTCTTTCGAGATTCTCGTGCTGTTCCAGAAACTTCACGCCGAAGGGCGCACGATAATATTCGTAACTCACAACCCGGACATAGCAAACTACTCCTCACGCAACATCATGCTGCGTGACGGAGTCATAATAAGCGACAAGATAAACGAAAACATCCTCTCCGCCGAGGAAGGATTGGCCGCACTTCCGGCAAAGAGCGATGAATGACATAGTAAAAACAAACAAGACATAAAAAGATGAATTACGCGAATCTGTTCAAAATAGCGCTGAAGGCCATCGCAGCAAACAAGATGCGATCGTTTCTTACGGCATTGGGCATCATCATAGGCGTTGCATCAGTCATAACAATGCTTGCCATCGGTCAAGGCTCCAAGAGAAGCATACAAGCAAACATTGCCGAGATGGGCTCCAACATGATAATGATACATCCCGGTGCCGACATGCGTGGAGGAGTAAGACAGGACGCCTCGTCAATGGAAACCCTGAAAATCAGCGACTACACTGCCATCAAGGACGAATGCAACTACATCAAAGGCATCAGCCCGACAGTGACCAGCAGCGGACAGTGGATATACGGCAACAACAACACCCCGTCAAGCATTTACGGCGTCAATCAGGACTATCTCGACATAAGGCAGCTTTCAGTCAGCGAGGGAGAGATATTCACTGACACCGACATCAAAACGAGTGCCAAGGTTTGTATTCTCGGACAGACGATTGTCGACAACCTGTTTCCCGACGGTTCCGACCCAATAGGAAAAGTAGTGAGATTCAACTCCATACCGTTCAGAGTTATCGGCGTGCTGAAAAAGAAGGGCTACAACTCTATGGGAATGGACCAGGACGACCTTGCATTGGCCCCATACACTACCGTCATGAAACGAATATTGGCACAGACTTACCTTGAAGGCATCACGTGTTCGGCAATAACAGAAAACCTTACCGACAAGGCGACGGAGGAAATCGCGCAAATACTACGCCGGACCCACAAGCTGAAGGATGCAACAGAAGACACCCCCGGCGACGAAGACGACTTTAACATACGCTCACAAGAGGAGTTGTCAAACATGATGAACTCAACAACCGACATGCTCACAGTACTTCTCGGATGCGTTGCCGGCATTTCGCTCATAGTCGGCGGTATCGGAATCATGAACATAATGTATGTCAGCGTGACTGAACGCACACGCGAGATAGGCTTGAGAATGAGCGTCGGCGCCAGGGGCATAGACATTCTGAACCAGTTCCTGATCGAGGCCATAATGCTAAGCGTTACGGGCGGAATAATTGGAGTGCTGATAGGCATAGGGGCATCATATTCGGTAAAAGCCTTCGCCCACTGGCCCATATTCATACAGCCGTGGAGCATTATAATGAGCTTCGCCGTATGCACCTTCACCGGTGTGTTCTTCGGATGGTATCCTGCAAAGAAAGCCGCCCAGCTGGACCCGATAGAAGCCATACGATACGAATAGCACCACACAGGCCAACCGGCATATTCATACAACCCTTGGCCTTGTGAAAAAAGTTTACACGAAACGGGCAAAGCCTTGACTTTTGAAGGTCAGGGCTTTGTCTCATTTTATAGTTCCGTTACGATATGAAAAGAGGGTGTACCAGAATCGTCATGTATTTGGTACACCCTCCGCTTTAACCTTATTCCACAACGTTACAGCGCTTCAAGCATGCGCTTAATCACCACGGAAGCTGAAATCTCGCGGTTTGCAGCTTCGGGAATCACGAGCGAATTTGGCCCTTCGATAACGTCGTCGGTTACAATCAGTCCGCGTCGTACGGGCAGGCAGTGCATGAACTTGCCGTTGTCGGTAACAGCCATGTGCGCCTCGTCGATAGTCCACGACATGTCCTTAGACAGGATTTTGCCGTAATCGGCCGGATTGGTAACGCCCGGACAGCTCCAGTTCTTGGCATAAACGAAGTCAGCACCCTCGAGAGCTTTCATCTGGTCGTACTCCACACGGGCGTTTCCTACAAACTTCGGGTCAAGCTCGTAGCCTTCGGGATGGGTCACAACGAAGTCAACGTCGGCGGCGTTCATCCACTGTGCGAACGAGTTTGGCACGGCCTGCGGCAGCGCGCGGCAGTGTGGTGCCCATGACAGCACGACCTTCGGGCGTGCCTTGGTCTTGTGTTCCTCTATCGTTATAAGGTCGGCAAAGGCCTGGAGCGGATGCACCGTGGCGGTCTCCATTGCGAAAACGGGGCGTCCGCTGTATTTTATGAACTGGTTGAGCACGGTCTCGGCATAGTCGTATTCACGGTCGGTCAGTCCGGCGAACGAGCGCACGCCTATCATGTCGCAGTAGCAGCCCATTACCGGAATGGCTTCAAGCAGGTGCTCGCTCTTGTCACCGTCCATAATGACTCCACGCTCTGTCTCCAGTTTCCACGCACCTGCGTTCACGTCGAGCACGATGACGTTCATTCCCAGATTAATCGCAGCTTTCTGCGTACTGAGACGTGTGCGGAGACTGTTGTTGAAGAATATCATCATCAAGGTCTTGTTCTTACCGAGATGCTGGTATTTAAACCTGTCGTTCTTTATCTCCTCAGCCTCGGCTAGAGCCTGCTTCAGGTCGCCGAGGTCTTCAACGTTAATGAATGTTCTCATTAAAAAATACTTTATTTATTGATGTTTAAGATTATAGTCACTGTATGGTACAGACCTGCGTGGGCGCCCATAATGATGGCCGTCCACGCAGGTATTCATTACAAACGGCAGGAGCATTAATCCTTCTTCCGGCTGTCCTTGTCGCGTATCTCTACACGGCGAATCTTGCCGCTGATGGTCTTGGGCAGCTCGTCTACGAACTCTATTATGCGCGGATACTTGTAAGGGGCTGTCTCGCGCTTGACGTGGTTCTGCAATTCCTTCACCAAGTCGTCGCCCGCCTTGTCCTTCCAGTCCTTGCCAAGCACCACGGTGGCCTTGACTACCATTCCGCGAATGTCGTCGGGCACGCCGGTTATGGCGCACTCTACCACGGCGGGATGTGTCATAAGGGCGCTCTCCACCTCAAACGGGCCGATGCGGTAGCCGCTGCTCTTAATCACGTCGTCGATGCGCCCCTCGAACCAATAATACCCGTCCTCGTCGCGCCATGCCACGTCGCCCGTATGGTAAAGGCCGTCGTGCCACACCTGGCGTGTCTTCTCCTCGTCGCGGTAGTAGCCCTTGAACAGGCCCAGCGGCTTGCCCTTGCCGGTGCGTATTACAATCTCGCCCTTCTCGCCGTCCTCGCACGATGTGCCGTCGGCACGCACCAGGTCGATGTCGTACTGCGGATTGGGCATGCCCATGCTGCCGGGCTTCGGCGTCATCCAGGGCATCGTGCCTAGCGTCATGGTGGTTTCGGTCTGGCCGAATCCTTCCATCAGCCTTATTCCGGTAAGCTCGAAGAACCTGTCGTAGACGGCCGGATTGAGCGCCTCGCCCGCCGTGCAGCAGTAGCGCAGCGACGACAAGTCGTATTTGGAGAAGTCCTCGTGTATCATGAAACGGTAGACCGTTGGCGGTGCGCAGAACGATGTTATGCGGTACTGCTCTATCTTGCGCATTATCTTTTCAGCGGTAAACTTCTGGTGCTCGAACACAAACACCACCGCCCCTGCGAACCACTGGCCATAGAGTTTGCCCCAGGCGGCCTTGCCCCACCCCGTGTCGGCCACGGTCAGGTGTATGCTGTCTTCTGAAAGATTGTGCCAGAACACGCCCGTAGTAAGGTGTCCCAACGGATAAGTGAAGTCGTGGGCCACCATCTTAGGTTCGCCGCTGGTGCCGCTGGTAAAGTAGAGCAGCATTATGTCGTCATTGTCATTTACAAGCCCGGGGCGCTCGAACGGCGGCACACCGTTCCACTCCTTGTGCCAGTCGTGGAAGCCTTCGGGCACGTTGGGGCCGATGCTTACCAATGTCTTGAGCGTCGGACTGTCTTTCCTTGAAGCGGCAACCTGCTCCAGCACGTAGTCGTCGCCGACGCAGATAATAGCCTTAACGCCGGCGCTTGTGTTGCGGTAGACGATGTCGTGCGTGGTAAGCATGTGGGTAGCCGGCACGGCTACGGCACCGAGCTTATGCAGCGCAATCATCGAAAGCCAGAACTCGTACCTGCGCTTGAGTATCAGCATGACCACGTCGCCGCGGCCAATGCCGAGCGAACTGAAATAAGACGCAGCGCGGTCGCTCTGCTCCTTAATGTCCTTGAACGTGAAGCGTATGCAGTTGTCTTCGTCGTCCGTCCACAATAGGGCGAGCTTGTCGGGCGCCTCCATAGCCCAAGCGTCCATCACGTCGTATGCGAAGTTGAAATTATCGGGGACTTTGAAATGAAGATTCTGCTTGAAGTCTTCAACAGACGTGAATTTAGTCTGAGTCAAAAATCTTTCTATCATTTTGCTTATACCTATTAAAAAAACATTGTACGGGCACAACAGCGCGCCATAGGCAGGCTGCCGGATGCCTGATGCGGCGGGCAGCAACCGCCCGGCTGTGTCATACGCCGCCATTGCATGCGCGGCAATACCAGCCGGCGGCAATAGCAATGCAACCTTTATTTGTGCTCCTGTACTTTAAACTATACAATCACCGCCAGAAACCTTACGGGCTTGCCATCAAGGGCACGCATGCAGTGGGGCTGCGATGCGTCGAAGTATATGCTGTCACCCTCGTTGAGCACAAGCACCTTCTTGCCTATTGTCAACTCAAGGCTGCCCTCTATCACGATGTTGAATTCCTGTCCGTCGTGCGAGTTCTTCTCCAACGGGGCACCGTCGGGCTTGGGCTCGACCAGCACCATGAACGGTTCAGCCTTGCGTCCGCGGAAGCCGCCCGCCAGGCTCTGGTACTTGTAAGCCTTGCGGCGCTCAACACTTACGCCCTGCCCCTTGCGGGTAAGGAAGTAAGCGTTCATGTGCGGCTCGACGCCGAACATAAGCACATCGAAGCCTATGCCGTATTTCCTTGCTATCTTCTGCATGCTGCTTATCGAAAGCTCGCCCTCGCCCTCTTCGGCTTTCAGGTAAGCCTCAAGCGACACGCCGCAGAGGTCGGCCACTTCTTGTGCCTGGATGTCGAGCACCTCACGGAGCCCCTTCAAACGTTCACCGATTTGTTTTATTGCATCTTCCATTTAGATATCGTTTTAGTGATAATTGCGACAAAAATACTAATTAAATATCACAAAAACGAAACTTATGATAGAAAATTGTCATTTTATATTTATCTTTACACTGGATAAAAGACTGCTCCCGTACAAACGCGCACACGGACTGTACCAATGCTCCTGCAAAAGGTAACCTTTCAGGATGCAAAAGGTAACCTTTTACGCCCTGAAAGACGGCATATTGCACGACGAAAGGTAACCTTTTGCAAGCGTGTCCCAAACGGGAACAACCGACAACGGTAAGACGACGCTGTAACACATGTATCAGTAATATTCATACTTGAACAGCCTTAAATGTATTAATAATATATGTACACGCACGCATCGAGCCGGTAATTTCACGGAAATCCGTTATTGCCTGATTCGGAATAATGTATATTTTTGCAACACATGCAAACTGCAGTGATACAAGACAGGCAGTCACGCATGCACCAAAATAAGTGGCGAATAATAATAACCCATAAAAAACACGACTATGAAAAAAGCAATCAAGACACTGTGCGCAGTAGCGATAGCGCTCTTCGCATTACCGCAACACGCAGACGCCCAATTCTTCAAGAAACTGAAAGAAGCTGCCGCTGACGTTGTCAAGGAGACCATCGTAGGCGAGCAATCAGGCACGAATGCAAGTACAAGCACACAGGGTGCAACGTTCGTGACAACGTCAAACGGCGTTGGAGTAAGCAACCCGGGCGCCAAACACTTCGACATCGAGTTTGTAGAGGCCGTAGGCAACACGGCGGGCAACACCGTAACCATTATCGTAAAGGCAACGTCGAAAGACCTGAACTATTCAAACGTGCACATAGGCGACAACCACGTTACGGCATACGACGCTGACGGCAACGAGTACAAGAGCACCACCGGCTCGCCGGCCAAAAACCTTACGGTAGGCATACCGGTCAAGTTCGAATGGTCGAAACTGATAAACGTGCCTGCCACGGTTAGCGTTCTGCCCGTGGTCTACACCACTTATTACGTCAACGCAGGCATAAGTTCGCGCTCGGGCACGCTGTCTACTTACATCCAACTGAAGAACGTACCGATTAAATGGCAATAAAAACAATAAAGGCGGCTACCTCACCGGGCAGCCGCCTTTTTTATGTCATCAATACAGGAGCAGCAAACCTGCCACGCCCGCATAGCAAATCATGCGTATCGGATTAATCTTCATGTACTTCGTACCGACGAACGACGCCACGAAGAGGAAACAGCTAATCCAGAACTGCCAGGGATTAATGGCGGGCGAACTGAAATTCTCACGCGTCATAAGCATCAGTGCTGCAGCCGCCAACAGGCCTACGACGGCTGGACGCAACCCCAGGAATATGCTCTGCACGGTCTGCGTGTTCATGTACTTCATGAACATCCTTGCAATAAGTATGATAAGTATCAGCGAAGGCAGCACAAGCGCGAATGTCGCCGTAAGGCTGCCCAGCATCGACATGCCATAGCCGAAACCTGCGTTGTGTACGGCCGTATAGCCGCAGTATGTGGCTGAATTGATGCCAATCGGACCGGGAGTCATCTGGCTTATGGCCACAATGTCGGTAAACTCGGAAGTGGTAAGCCAGCCGTGGTTGTGGACAACCTCGCCCTGGATAAGCGACAACATGCCGTATCCGCCGCCGAAACCGAACAGCCCGATTTGGAAAAACGTTATGAAAAGCTCTAAAAATATCATATCTAAGAATTTATCGATTATGAACCAAGGATTAACCTGAACGGCCGGGCATCATCACCCTGCTAAAACATGAACCTAAGAGGCCGGCAGGAGGAACGACACCCTGTATTGCCACGCCGCAAAGAATCAGTTTCCCGAATCCTTATTCCGTCGGTTTTATGTATTTACCGTAAACATAACCGCCGATGCCGGCTGCAAGGACTACATATATAGGCGAAACGCCGAGCATCCATATTGCAAGGGCGCAAGCGATGGGAATCCAGCAGTTGGTCAGCGTTATCCTGGCACTCTTGGCCATATTGAACGTAGGCACGGCTATCAGCGCCACCACGGCCGGTCGTATGCCGCGGAATATCGCCGACACCACCTTGTTGTCCTCGAACTGGTGGAAGAACATGGCTATTGCCAATATTATCAGGAATGAAGGCAAAGCCGTTCCGAGACTGGAACAAACCGCCCCCTTGATTTTCTTCAGCTTATAGCCGATAAACACGCTGACGTTGATGGCAAGGACGCCTGGGCAGCTTTGTGAAATTGCTATTATGTCTAAAAACTCTTCCTTGTCCAGCCATTTGTGTTTGTCTACGACTTCGGCCTCGATCATCGGTATCATGGCATATCCTCCACCGAAAGTGAACAAGCCTATCTTGAAAAACGTCTTAAAGCTCTCAATGTAAAAGTTGGACATTGTGTGAATATATAAATAAAAAAGAGTGAAGGAGAGGACGAACAAGCATAACCGCCTTGCAGGCATGTGCCGGGAACAAAAGGCACAACCCAAGACACGTTCATGCTTACCCGCCGTCTCCCTTACTTCTTATAACAAACTATTTCCTGTTCTCAATCCACTTGCGGGCATTGACAAAGGCCTCCATCCACGGCGTAACGTCGTCGTTGCGGCGGTCTGCCGGATACCATGCGTTCTGCCACGGGAAGATTGCACGCTCAAGGTGGGGCATCATTGCCAGGTGGCGTCCGTCGGCCGAGCAGATACCGGCAACGGCATAGTCGGAGCCGTTGGGGTTGCCTGGATATTCGGCATAGTTGTATTTGGCTACAACATTATACTTGTCCTCGCCCTCGGGCAGGTAGAACTTGCCTTCTCCGTGGGCCACCCAGATACCCAGCTTGTTGCCGCTCAGCGAGCCGAACATTACGCTGTCGTTCTGCTGTATGTCAAGGCTGAGGAAGCTGCTCTCGAACTTGTGCGAGTTGTTGTGCAGCATCTTGGCCTTCTTTCCGTGCTCGGGATTGATGAGATTGAGCTCTACCATCAGCTGGCAACCGTTGCAGATACCGAGCGACAGGGTGTCCTCGCGGGCGTAGAACTTGTCGAGCGCCTCCTTTGCCTTCGGGTTGAAGAGGAACGCTCCCGCCCATCCCTTGGCGCTGCCGAGCACGTCGGAGTTAGAGAATCCTCCGCAGAACACGATCATGTTGATGTCCTCAAGGGTCTCGCGGCCGCTGATAAGGTCGGTCATCATTACGTCCTTGACGTCGAAGCCTGCAAGATAGAGCGAGTAAGCCATCTCGCGCTCGCCGTTGGTTCCTTTTTCGCGGATTATCGCAGCCTTGATTCCTGACGGCTCGCGACGGTCGGCAGAGATGCCGTACTGCGACAGTTTACCTGTAAAGTCGTCGTTGAACTTCATCTCCAACGGCTGCTTCTTATAGTTTTCATGACGTGCGTCGGCGCATCCGTTCATGCTCTGGTCGCGGTCGAGCAGGTAAGAAGTCTTGTACCATACGTCGCGCATTGCGTCGATGTCGAACTCGTGTGTGAAGTCGCCCTTGCTTATCTTCAGCTTGCGCGAAGCAGTGTCGGGGCGTCCGATGCAGGCGTAGCATACGCCGTTGTCGTCCATCAGGTCCTCGAAGTCGTCCTTGTGGTTTTCAGAAACCTGGACGATGACGCCGGGGTTCTCTGCCAACAGCATCTTGACTATGTCGTCACAGTCGAACATGTCGAGGCTTATGTCGAGACCGCCGTCAACATTTGCGAAGCACATCTCAAGCAGCGTGGTAACCATACCGCCTGCGCTGATGTCGTGTCCGGCCATTATCCAGCCGTTGCTTATCAGTTCCTGAAGGGTGTTGAAGGCGTTGCGGAAGTATTCAGGATTCTTCACCGTGGGCACGTCGTCGCCCACCTTGCCGAGCGACTGTGCGAATGCGCTGCCGCCGAGGCGAAGCTCGTCGTATGAGAAATCTATGTGGTAAAGCAATGACTTCTTGTCGTTGACGAGTACGGGTGAAACCACCTTGCGCACGTCTGACACCTCGCCGCCGCTGCTTACGATTACTGTTCCCGGGCTGATTATCTTCTGTCCGTCGGGATATTGCTGGCTCATGGATAGCGAGTCCTTACCCGTAGGCACGTTGACCTTGATTGCGCAGCAGAAGTCTGACAGGGCCTTGACGGCACTGTAAAGGCGTGCGTCCTCACCTTCCTGCGAGCGGCAGGGCCACATCCAGTTGGCAGAGAGGCTTACGCTGTCGAGGCCTTCCTCGAGCGGAGCCCACACGATGTTGGTCAGCGACTCGGCAACCGACAGCACGCTGCCTGCCTCAGGCGATGCCAGACCTGCCTGCGGAGCGTGTCCGAGGGCTGTTGCTATACCCTTCCTGCCACGATAGTCGAGGGCAACCACGCCGCAGTCAGACAGAGGCAGCTGTATACGGCCCTGGCACTGCTGGCGTGCTATCTTGCCTGTTACGCTTCGGTCGACCTTGTTGGTCAGCCAGTCCTTGCAGGCTACGGCCTCAAGCTGGAGCACGCGGCTTACGTATTCGTCGAGCACCGCACCAGGATTTGAATGCGAGTAGCTTACGTCTTCGTAGTGGCGCTCTACGGTCTTGTCCACCATGTAGGTCTTTGGTGAATGACCGAACATCTGCGCAACGTCGAGGTCGAAAGGCTTAACGCCGTCGCCCTGAACGAACGAGAAGTGTGCGTCGCCCGTGGTTTCGCCGACAACATACAGCGGGGCACGCTCGCGCTCGGCTATCTTGCGCACGTGTTCGATATGTTTTTCGTCAATGAGCAAGCCCATGCGCTCCTGACTTTCGTTTGCTATAATCTCCTTGCTCGACAGCGTCTTGTCGCCTATGGGCAGCTTGGTCATGTCTATCTGGCCGCCGCACTCCTCGACAAGCTCCGACAGACAGTTGACGTGGCCTGCCGAACCGTGGTCGTGGATGCTGACAACGGGGTTGACGTCTTCCTCGCACAGGGCGCGCACAAGGTTGTATGCACGCTTCTGCATCTCGGGGTTGGCGCGCTGCACGGCGTTAAGCTCGATGCCGTTGCTGTAACGGCCGGTATCAACAGACGACACGCTGCCGCCGCCGAGACCGATGCGGTAGTTGTCGCCGCCGACAACCACGACCTTGTTGCCCTTCTGCGGTTCCTTCTTCAGGCAGTCGCGCTTTGTGCCGTAGCCGACGCCTCCGGCAAGCATGATAACCTTGTCGTAAGCATATTTCTCGTCGCCTTCCTTATGCTCGAACGTAAGCACCGAACCGGTGATCAGCGGCTGACCGAACTTGTTGCCGAAGTCTGACGCACCGTTAGAAGCCTTGATAAGTATCTGCTCCGGCGTCTGGTACAGCCACTTGCGCACGGGCAGTATGTCTTCCCAGTCGCGTTTGGTTGAAGGGGTAAGAGCGGAGAGTGAAGAATCATCCTCTTTCAACCTTGGATAAGAGGTCATGTAGACGGCCGTTCCGGCAATAGGCCACGAGCCTACACCACCGCCCATACGGTCGCGTATCTCTCCGCCGGTACCCGTTGCGGCACCGTTGAACGGCTCTACGGTCGTTGGGAAGTTGTGTGTCTCGGCCTTCAGCGAGATAACGCTCTCTATGTCCTTTATGCGGAAATAGTCGGATGTTGACTGGTCTTCCGGTGCGAACTGCTCGATTACAGGTCCCTGTGAGAAAGCCACGTTGTCCTTGTATGCACTAAGTATCTTGTGCGGATTCTCCTTTGTCGTCTTCTTGATCATGTTGAAGAGCGACGACTCCATCTCCTTGCCGTCGATGATGAACACACCGCCGAATATCTTGTGGCGGCAGTGCTCCGAGTTGATCTGTGCGAAGCCGAATATCTCAGAGTCGGTAAGCGGCCTGCCCAGCTCCTTCTCTATCTTGTGCAGATACTCTATTTCCTCGGGCGACAGTGCGAGGCCCTCCTGCTCGTTGTACTCCTCAAGGTTGTCAACGTGCTTTATGGGCTCGGGCTTGTGGTCGACGGTGAAGATATTCTGGTCGAGCCCTTCGTACATGCGTTGCAGCATGGGGTCGTAGTCGGCGTCCTTGGAGCTTACCGGGAAGTATTCCTCAATACGCGAAATGCCGTTCAGATTCATGTTTTGTGTAATCTCAACGGCATTCGTACTCCAGGGGGTTATCATCTCGCGGCGCGGGCCTACGAAATAACCGCCAAGGCAGTTGTCTTCTACGAGTGTGGCGTCGCCATAAAGCCAGCACAGTTCCTTTATTTCATCGTTATTGAGCTGATGGTCAGCTTCGGTTGCAATAACGCTTTGTGATGGAGTTCTGAAAAAAAGAATCATAACTTAGACTATTTTGTTTTAATCGTTTACGCAGATATTGAGAATAATAGGTGCAAACTTACGTAAATTCTGCGGAAAAAACGAATAAACTTAAAAGAATAAGAGTTTTTACGTTGAAAGTCAGCCGCTTTACTGTTGGCGACTGCTGATTTATGCACAAACAAGCGCTGCATTTCTGCCTGAAAACCGATGAACTGCCGGCACCCGTTTCTATTAAAACCGCACCACGCACACTCATGTAGCGCCGGCTTTATTTCATAAAGAGCAAACGCACAAACCGACGGCGCGGCACAGCCTCAACGGCAACTGCTCCACACTTATGCGCCAACCTGGAAAATGATTACTGCACAGGCCGGAACCGCAAAACACCAACACTAAAAACACCAACCGTGTTGCTTCACGATACCGGCCTCTTTGTAAAAGGTTACCTTTCGCTGTCTGAAAGGCAACCTATTGCACGATAAAAGGCGGTCTTTTACGAGCTAAAAGGCCGCCTTTTGCAAAGCATTGAATGTCAATATGTTATAAGAGCATTATTTATCCTGCACACATCGGTCAAACTTACTGCCACCTGAAGGCAAGGTTACTTCTTCTTTTTGTCGCCTTTGCAGAAGCGTATCATTTCTCCCAGGTTGATACCTATGTTGGCAGATGTATAGAAAGCCTTGTCGCCAGTAACCGTCTTGAACAAAGGCGTGAGTCCCATTGTGGCGTTAAAAGACATGAAGCCAAACGCAAGCGAGAAATCAAGATTCAGGCCGAAGCGGTTCAGCTTTAATCCTTTCGGCACATCAGGGGCAACAGTCCCTGCCGCCGGAGAGAAGCGGTAAGCCGCGTTGGTGCGCATCTCGAACGAGAGACCAAAATTCACACAGGTCTCCGTAAAGTTGCGCTGCATTGACAACAATACCGGAACACGCAGAACTCCGAAGTTCATGTTGTTGCCCGAGGCTTTCTTGTCAAGCGGAGTGTAGGCAAACCTGCCGCCCTGCATGCTTACCGCATAATTCTTGTCGAAACACACATGCGACCACAAAAGTTGCACACCACCCATGACACCAAGCGTGTTTGCATCGTTGAATGGTACGGCGAACGACCACGGGGTCACACCGATTTCAAACGAACTTCTGCTGCGCTCGCGTCCGTGTACACCCTCACCGGCATCCGAACAGACCTTGTTGCCTATACAGCTGAAACCGTACCAAATGGTAGGCAGATACGAGCGGAACTTGAAGTTCTGGAGATTCTCGGCCGGGATAAGCGGCGAGCCTACGTAGACCTGCTCCACCTCCTGCCCGTCTATAAACTCCATCTCACGCGTCTTTGATAGCCGGTAGCCTTCCTTGTTATACACTTTCACGATAGTGCGGTCGTCCTGTACGTCTACAACTATCTTCTTGTCTTTCACGTTGAACGTCGTGTCGTTAGCCTCTTCGGCACAGGCTGCCGCCGAAAGCGCGAGGGCTGCAAAAAGGAATAATATCTTCATGGTTTTCATTTTTCGTAACGTTTTTCATCAAAGGCATATACCTACACCCAAGGAGAATGGATAGCATGCCGGCGCTACACTGGTCTTAAGCAGCGGGGTCAGCGCCATGCGCGCATATACGACCAGGGCTCCGTAACCGGCGAATACGTTAAGGTTCAGTCCTATCGGGTTCATGTTGGTGTCGCTTGTCTCGGTTGTCTTGGTCTTGCCGATACGGTAGCGCGAATGGTCGTTCCACCGCAGTTCGAGCGACGGACCTATTCCTACGAAGGCGTCAGGCCCTTTGTGGGGACACCACTGCCATTCCAACATGACTGGAATGCGTACGTAAGTGTAGCTGATGTAGCTCTTCTTAAGATGCTCGCCCTCGATCTGCTTCATCGACGTTATGCCGTCGGTCGTCGACAACACGTAGTTGTCCTGGAAATGGTGGTGCACCTGTCCCACCTGCAATGAAGAGTTAAGTATCATGTTATGGGTCAACCTCAATGCCATTTCAGTAAACGTCAAGCCGTACTCCCACGACTTGGAGTCGCGCGAGTGCATGCCGGTGTTTCCTCCGAAACTCATTATGCTTCCGCCCAACGGGCTGAACCCGATGAAGAATATGGGATTGTGGGGCTTTAGAGACGGTTCGTTGCGCGACAACGAACTCGGGATGAATGGCGACGTTACGTAAACACGCTGCACCTCTTGGCCGTTGGTGTATGATGTCTCATAAATACGGTTAAGTTTCTCGCCTTCCTTGCCGAAGACACTGACCTTGGTCAGTCCGGCCGAGTCTGACACTACGATGTTCTTGCCGTTAACCACGATGGTGGTGTCGTTAACATGGGGCGCCGCTTCAGACTTTGACAAGAGTGACGAGATAACAGAGTCGGGAATGACGACGTTTTTGCCCTTGACTACTATGGTTGTGTCGCCCGCCTCGGCAGCCATGCCGGCAATGGGCAGCAGCGATGCTAATAATAAAATAAGCTGTTTCATATCTTAAGGATATTTATACGGTTAAAAATAACATAACTTCATGATATCGTCGGGCGAGAGCGCCCCCTCAATGTAAATCACGGCCCCACGCTCTCCGCCGGGATTGCTGAAAAGGATGTAGCGGTTAATGCCCCCGCCGAGCGGCGGCATCATGTAGTAGCCACTCACAACGCGGCCGTTCTCCACCACTTCGCGTATCTTCTTCGCGCTCTTCTTGTCAGCTTTCAGATACGGATCGACGCTCGACTGCAGCTTCTTGAAAGTAATACTCTTGTACACCTTCAGTTCAAAGCCCTTCAGCTTGGCGTCGCGCATCTCAACCATCTTGCACCCCTTGGCGTGTCCGTACTTCTTGAACACGTTGTCGATGTGGAGCCCTTGCTGCGCCATGCCCGACAAGGCGAAGCCGAGCATAAAGGCCAGCATCAGCAAGAAACGTTTAAGGCTGTCTTGTATCATAATCATCTAACTGTTAAAGGTGTTCGCAAAGGGAATTACCGCAGGCGGTCATCCTTGCGGCGGCCATGCGTCCGTTCCCCGTTATTTTTATTCATCGCTAAGTTTCATCATGTCGAGTGCCTCGAAAGAATCGCTGTAATCCGTCGACACCATCTGCAAGGCTTCAAGTGCCTCCTCGTTCACGATCTGCTTGTCGGTGTAGACCTTGCCGTCGATTACCGCGTAGTTATCAGGCCTGGCGCCGCCGTGCGTAATAACGAACACGGCTATGGCTGCTGCCGCGGCTGCCGTAATGGCGAGCCTCTTGAAGCGCCGCACGGTCTTGCTGTTGCGCCCTGCCGCCTTATTGGCGGACGGACCGGCGGCTGCCTGCTCCTCGTCCACGTATGCGAACAGTGCCTTAAAGGGCTGCCATTCGTCAGGTATACGGTTGTCAGGATTGGCGAAATATCCCCTCAGCGCGTTCTCTTCGCCCGCCGTGGTGTCGCCGTTGACGTATTTGTCAAGCAAGGTTCTTATATATTCTTCTTTTTTCATTTTCCTTAATCCTTTCAGTTATCCGTTCAAACTTCCTTTTTAATTCTCATCCTCGTCAGCTTGGCGAAGTCAGCCAGTATCTTGCGCCTCGCCCTCGACAGGTTCTGCCTGAGGCTCTCGGCCGAGCAGCCGGTAATCTGCATTATCTCGGCACTGTCGTAGCCTTCAATCTCCTTCATCTTGAACAGCTTGCGCTGCAACGGCGGCAGATGCTCGACGATAGTCCTTATAAGGCTTATCTCGTCAGTGTTTTCGGCCGTATGGTCTTCAGACACCCGCTCGGCAGTTTCGCTTCCGCCACCGCTTTCAAACCGGTCGTGCTTCCATGCGTCCTTTGCCTTGTTCTTCAGTATCGTTACGGCCAGCGCCTTCTTGTTGTCGTACATGTCGAGCTGTGAGCGCATACTCCACATTTTGAGCAAGACTTCCTGCACCAGGTCTTCGGCGCGGCTGTCGTCTCCTGTCATGTTGCGCGCCTGTCTTTTAAGGTCGTCGCGCATCGGGACTATTATGTGGTTAAACTCTTCTGCTGTCATGTCTGTTCAATTAATAGACGATTGTGACGCAAAAACGTGACATCAAAAAACAAAAAAAATTAAATCTGCAACAAAAACGCGCATCTGCCGAATATTTGTGAATAATAAATGAATTTCATTAAAAGAATGGCGTTTGTCGTTTTTTTTCATTATGTTTGCACGAAAATTGCCTGTAACATTAACATATTAGGGCACGAAAAAAAATACAAAACATAAAGACAAAAACAAATTAAAGAAGAATTATGAACGAAGACAGATTGTATCAGTTGATACGCGAAAAGGAAAACATCATGTCAGTAGCCTTCCCCGCGCTCATGCGCAAGGTGTACGTATGGATGACACTGGCACTTGTAATTACAGGCTTCACGGCTTACGGCGTAGCCACAAGTCCCGGCATAATGTCGGCAATCATCGCAAGCAAGGGCATAATGTGGGGTCTGCTTATAGCTGAAATAGCATTGGTATTTTATGTGACGGCACGCATCAACCGCTTGTCGCTAACCACGGCAACGGTGCTTTTCATCCTTTACTCGGTGCTCAACGGCGCCACGCTCTCGATAATATTCCTGGCTTACACCATGCAGTCGATAGCCTCGGTGTTCTTCATCACCGCCGGAACATTCGCCGCAATGTCGCTCATAGGCTACTTCACAAAGGCCGACTTGTCGTCGCTCGGCAAGATTCTGCTCATGGCGCTCATAGGAGTAATCATTGCAACGCTTGTCAACGCGTTCCTTATTAAGAGCGGAGGCTTCAGCCTCATCATAAGCTACGTGGGCGTGCTCATCTTCGTCGGCCTTACGGCTTACGACACACAGAAGATAAAGATGATGCTCGTACAGGCTGACGACGTAAACGAGGACGCACAGAAAATAGCCCTGATGGGTTCGCTCTCGCTCTACCTCGACTTCATCAACCTCTTCCTCTACATGCTGAGAATATTCGGAGGCAACAGGGAGTGATTGCCAACAAGAAGCTGAAAATGGCAACGCCGCCAAGGCAACAACCTTGACCGTGAACGTTGCACGACATATCTAATCCGGCCCGATGAGGTAATTTGACCGCAAGACAGTCAATTACCTCATCGGGCCGGATTCTTTATACAGCCTGCCGGGCGATGTTCCGCCCTGCCGTATTCATCCATAAATATGCATTCAAAAGCAAGTAATTTTGTATTTTTATGCAAAAATACTTGTCATTTTCAATATTTATTCATATTTTTGCACCTGAAACCGTATAAATATACATTTATGAAATCGAAGAACAGCAGGTTGCAGACTTTACGCATGCTCATATCAAGCCAGGAGCTGTGTTGCCAGGACGACGTGCTGAAAGCACTCGCCAAGGAGGGCTACAACGTGACACAGGCCACGCTGAGCCGCGACATGAAACAGTTGAAAGTTGCCAAGGCGACAAGCCTTGGGGGCAAATACTTCTACGTGCTGCCCAACGAGACGATGTACAAACGGGTGTCAAGTCCGAAGAGCGCAGCAGAAATGCTGCTGACATCAGGCTTCCTTTCAATACAATTCTCGGGCAACATGGGCGTCATAAAGACGCGCCCGGGCTATGCCAGCAGCCTGGCCTACAACATCGACAACAGCGGAATACCGTCAATAATCGGCACAATAGCCGGCGACGATACAATATTCATAGTCATCAAGGACGGCGACACATACAAGAACGTCGTTGACGAACTGCGCAACGTAATACCGGACATTAAATAAACAAGAAAAGTGAAATAAGGCGGGAACGGCAAAGGGCGCGACCGCTTTAACTGCTAAAGCGAACATGGAAGAGATAAAAGTATTGGTGGCCGACGCATCACACGAGAAATACGTCGACACCATTCTTGAGACAATGGCCGCCGCCGCGAAGGTGCGCGGCACGGGAATAGCCAAACGATCACACGAATACCTGGCCACCAAGATGCGCGAGACAAAGGCAGTAATAGCCCTCGCAGGCGACCGCTTTGCCGGCTTCAGCTACATCGAGACGTGGGGCAACAAGCACTACGTGACGACGTCGGGACTCATCGTCCACCCCGACTTCCGCAACCTCGGAGTGTCAAAACGGATTAAGGACATGACCTTCACGCTGGCACGCACGCGCTGGCCTGAAGCCAAGATATTCAGCCTGACGAGCGGTTCGGCTGTAATGAAGATGAACACCCAGCTGGGATATGTGCCCGTAACCTTTGCCGACCTTACCGACGACGAGGCTTTCTGGCGCGGATGCAACGGCTGCATCAACGTGGACGTGCTGCAACGCACAGGCCGCAAATACTGCATATGCACAGGCATGCTGTACGACCCGGCCGTACACGAGGGCGAACCTACGCCGATAGAATTGCCCGCAAACGTACTGGAGAGAATAAGGAAAAAAGAAAAATAAGAACAGACATAGTCGGGACGGTCAAGGACGCATGCCTTTGCCGCCATCAACTATCACACAAAATCAACAATCATGGCAGACAAGAAGAAAGTAGTAGTGGCCTTCTCAGGAGGCCTTGACACGTCTTACACGGTAATGAAACTGTCGCACGACATGGGCTATGAGGTCTATGCGGCCTGCGCCAACACGGGCGGATTCAGCGACGAGCAACTGAAACAGAACGAAGAAAACGCCTACAAGCTGGGCGCAAAGGAATATGTTACGCTCGACGTGACGCAGGAGTATTACGAGAAAAGCCTGAAATACATGATTTTCGGCAACGTTCTCCGCAACAACTGTTACCCCATATCGGTATCGTCGGAACGCATCTTCCAGGCCATCGCCATTGCGCGCTACGCCAAGCAGATTGGTGCCGACGCAATAGCACACGGCTCAACAGGCGCCGGCAACGACCAAATACGTTTCGACATGACGTTCCTCGTAATGGCTCCGGGCGTCGAGATAATTACGCTTACACGCGACAAGGCGCTCTCACGCAAGGAGGAGGTAGACTATCTTAACGAACACGGATTCACGGCCGACTTCACCAAGCTGAAATATTCTTACAACGTTGGCATCTGGGGCACGAGCATCTGCGGCGGCGAGCTTCTCGACTCGGCACAGGGTCTGCCCGAGGAGGCTTACCTCAAGCACGTCACCAGCCAGGAGGAGAGCGAGCTGCGCATAGAATTCAAGAAGGGTGAGATTGTTGCCGTGAACGGCGAGAAATACGACGACAAGGTTAAGGCGATACAAAAGATTGAAGAGATTGGCGCTGCCTACGGCATAGGCCGAGACTGCAACGTGGGCGACACGATAATAGGCATCAAGGGTCGTGTAGGCTTTGAGGCTGCCGCACCCAAACTGATAATCGAGGCTCACCGCATGCTCGAGAAATATACGTTGAGCAAATGGCAGCAGTACTGGAAAGACCAGGTTGCCAACTGGTACGGAATGTTCCTGCATGAGAGCCAGTATCTTGAGCCCGTAATGCCCGACATCGAAGCCATGCTTACCAGCAGCCAGCGCAACGTTAACGGTACGGCCATACTGAAGCTCCGTCCATTGGGATTCGAGTGTGTCGGCGTTGATTCGGCTGACGACCTGCTCAAGTCCAAGCTCGGAGAGTATGGCGAGATGCAGCACGGCTGGACAGCCGAAGAGGCAAAGGGCTTCATCAAAGTGCTGAGCACGCCGCTGAGAGTTTATTACGGAATACACGAGGACGAGGAAAGATAGTTTTTTAAGTGAAGAGTGAAGAACGAAAAACGAAAAGTGAAAAGTGAAAAGTGAAAAGTGAAAAATCCAAATGCCGAGTTGTTTTATGGCAGCGAGGCATTTGGCTTTAACTCTCATAACTCCCATAACTCTCATAACTCTCATAACTCTCATAGTTCTCATAACTCCCATAACTCCCATAGCTCCCAAATAAAACAATAATGAAAATCGGAATACTTGGTGCCGCCGGATACACCGGCGGCGAACTTATAAGACTGCTGATTAACCATCCGCAAGCCGAGATTGTGTTTGCCAACAGCGAGAGTAACGCCGGCAATCCTGTCACCGACGTACACGAAGGGCTTTACGGCGACACGGAAATGTGCTTCACGTCGGAGATGCCGTTTGATAAAGTCGACGTTGTGTTCTTCTGCTTCGGGCACGGCAAGAGCCGTCAGTTCCTTCAGGAGCACGACATACCGGCAGGCGTCAAGATAATAGACCTTGCGCAGGACTTCCGTCTGGCAGAGCCGGGCAACGACTATGTTTATGGTCTGCCCGAAATCAACCGCGACAAGATAGCCAACGCCATGCATGTGGCTAACCCGGGATGCTTTGCCACCTGCATACAGCTCGGTCTGCTGCCAGCCGCCGCCATGAAACTTATCAACGACGACGTTGCCGTTAACGCTATTACGGGCAGCACGGGCGCAGGACAGAAGCCCGGCAGCACGACCCACTTCAGCTGGCGCAACAACAACCTGAGCATATATAAGGCGTTCAGTCATCAGCACGTGCCCGAGATAAGGCAGAGCCTCACGCAAGTACAAGGCTCACTCGATGCCGACATCGACTTCATACCCTATCGTGGCGACTTCGCCCGCGGCATCTTCGCCACCAGCGTAGTGAAGACCGACGCCCCGGCAGACGAGATAATAGAGGGCTACAAGTCGTTCTACAAGGACGCCCTGTTCACTCATTATGTCGACAAGGCCATCGACCTGAAGCAGGTTGTAAACACCAACAAGTGCCTCGTTCACTGCGACAAGTTCGGCAACAAGCTTCTCATCACTTCATGCATAGACAATCTCCTTAAAGGAGCCGTAGGCCAGGCCGTACAGAACATGAACATCATGTTCGGCATCGACGAAACGGCAGGACTAAGATTAAAGCCGACGGCTTTTTAAGTGAAAAACTAAAAGTGAAAAGTGAAAAATCCAATTGTGCTGTAATGAAAGACAATAATCCGTTTAACAGAACTGACTCCCCTTTACATAAGAAGAGTTATGATTTTGCCATCAGAATAGTCAACATGGTGAAGTATATCAAATGTTCGGAGAAGGAATATGCACTTACAAATCAGGTATTGCGCTCAGGAACGGCAATCGGAGCATTGATACGTGAAGCCGAATATGCTCAAAGCACATCGGATTTTATAAACAAACTTTCTATCGCATTGAAGGAATGCAACGAAACACTATATTGGCTTAATCTTCTTGAAGACACGTCTTACATTGGTGAAAAAGAAGCTCAAAGCATTATTTCTGATTGCAGGGAGCTTCTCGCCATGTTGATAACTTCTGTTAAAACTGCTAAACAGCGTAACAATAAACAACAGTGATAAGGTAAAGTGAATGCTTTTGTTAGCCATTAAAATATATCTAAACATGGCAAATGGATTTTTCACTTTTCTCTTTTCACTTTTAACTTAAATGAAATGAACTTATTCGACGTTTATCCATTATTCGACATTAACATAGTAAAAGGCCAAGGCTGCTCAGTCTGGGACGACAAGGGGCAGGAATACCTCGACCTTTACGGCGGCCATGCCGTAATCAGCATTGGCCACTGCCATCCGCATTACGTAAAGATGCTTGGCGGACAGGCAGCCCAACTCGGCTTTTACAGCAACTCGGTAATCAACGACCTTCAGCGTCAGCTTGCCGAAAGGCTTGGCAAACTGTGCGGCTACGACGACTACCAGCTGTTCCTCATAAACAGCGGAGCCGAGGCCAACGAGAACGCACTGAAGCTTGCTTCGTTCAAGACGGGACGCACGCGCGTGCTTTCTGCCGCAAAGGCGTTCCACGGACGCACCTCGCTTTCCGTTGAGGCGACAGACAATCCTAAGATTATCGCGCCCATCAATGCCAACAACCACGTAACCTACCTGCCAATAAACGACCTCGCCGCATGGGAGGCCGAACTCTCCAAGGGCGACGTTTGCGCCTGCATCATTGAGTGCATACAAGGCGTGGGCGGCATAAAGATGGTTGACGAAGCCTTCGCCAAAGGGCTCCAGGCAGCCTGCAAGAAGTACGGCACAGTGCTCATCTGCGACGAGATACAGTGCGGCTACGGCCGTTCGGGCAAGTTCTTCGCCCACCAGTGGCTCGGCATACGCCCCGACCTCATCACCGTAGCCAAAGGCATCGGAAACGGATTCCCCATGGGCGCCGTGCTCATCTCGCCCGACTTCAAACCTGAATACGGACAGTTGGGCACCACCTTCGGCGGCAACCACATGGCCTGCGCCGCAGCTTTGGCCGTGCTCGACGTAATAGAAAGCGAACACCTCATCAACAACGCACACGAGACAGGCGAATACCTCATGGCCAAACTGAAAGAACTCCAGGCCACCGAGAAGCACATCACCGACGTACGCGGCCGCGGCCTCATGATAGGCATCGACCTCGACATGCCGCACAAGGCGCTGCGTCAGAATCTTGTTTACAGCCAGCACTGCTTCACCGGCTGTGCCTCGACAAACATTCTCCGTCTTCTTCCGCCCCTGTGTTTCACCAAAGCCATGGCCGACGACTTCATAGAGCGCCTCAAAAAGGCATTTGCTGAGATTTAATCTGACAGCGTTTTTTCAATAAACACACACAACAGCTTTACATTTTTGAGGGTGTATCAAATTGAGATATATTTGATACACCCTCTATCGATTATTAATCAATAAATTGATTCTTACTTATGACAGCTTTTTTTGTGTCCGCAATGTTTACAATATGATTGCTGCCATACGTCTCCATTGGTGATGGGAGAAAATCCCGTGCAACTACAACCAACAGAACCTGTACAATGCTTTCCTTGTGTTATCATATGAATGGCAAGAGCATCGTGGTTGTGAACACAATAGTATTCTTTATGCGAATTTGCAAATACCGTTACAGAAGTTGCTATTGCAATCATAACTGTAAAAACAAAAAACATCTTCTTCATTGTCATACACCCTAATACGTGTCGGGCGTAACTTCTAAGTTTGTTATATGCTTTCTAAAATTAGTTATATTGAGATTTAATCCAAACCAAAATGTAAGTTACTCATTCCTGACTGTTTTTGTCACATAGCCTTTGCCATGACACCAACTGCATCTTCTTTTAACTTGCCGAGTCTTCCCATTACCCATATAGAGTGAACGATAATTATATCCTCCATCGCAATGCTCACAAGTCACATTTTCCTTGTGATAATCGCTAACGGTTTCCGGTGTAACATAGACTCCGTCGTAAGTCATAACTCCTGGCATCGGCGTACACGGGGTTGTCTGCATCCATTGGGTGGCAGCTGCGGCTTGCTGCTGGTAGTAGTTAAGAACTTGCTGCTGCATCATGGCAGTTTGCATACGCATAGCATTTTCCTGCTGCTGCATCTGCCAGCACCATGAAATACTGCCAGGACCATAATCAAGCAGATAGTCGCTTTGAGCACTTGTCGATGAAAGCCCAGTGAAAAGCATTGAGAGAACGATAAAAATTTTTGATATAGTTTTCATTATTATTCACCCTAATACGTGTCGGGCACAACTTCTATATTTGTTATTATTGTTTCTTTTGTCTGTTTATGAAACTCATACAGAATAAGTAACCATTCAGTAACATTATTTTATCAGATTATTTTTGATTGCCAATTCGGACAATATACAATTCTTTGGACAGATTCTCTACACTATTCGTTTATGGCTTGTTTGTAATTAGAATTTACTATTTTGTTCTCTTCAATGCATGTTCAGCCTTTCTCATGTAGTCTTGTGCACGCTCTCTTGCACACCTTGCCTTCCGGGCATAATCTTCTGCTTTTTCTGTAGCATTTTTTGCACGCTGCTGACAAGCATCCACATTATCATATTTCTTTCGTTTTGAATAGTATTCCGCATCCTTTAGATAACCTTGTGCCTGACGATTGTAATAGTCTACTTCACGTTCATATTTTAATGCCTGTTTTGTGTAATATTCAGCTTCACGTTGATATGACTGTGCTTGTTTAATGTAATAATCGTTTTGTGCCATGAGTTGTAAAAAACCGAGTAATATGATTACCACTGAGATTAACCGTTTCATATCCTTTTTAATTTGTTGAGTAAATAAATTGAGGCGAAATCCAAAGTGTTGATGATATGAGGGACAATTGTTTCCGCAGCTTCGTCAGACACCACTTTGTGATCATAGTCCAAGGACACACTACCACAATCCAATTTGACGGCTTTGATGAATTTCACGTTTCTGTTTGTTTCATTGATAGCTTCCGACAATAGTTTCATGTCATACTCTTCAGCTTTTGCAAGGTGAATCACACAGAAACGAACCATGTCCTCATTTTTTCCTGGTATATAAAAGAAATGCCGTTTATTATAGATAAAATACCATCCTGAAAAAGATAGCATCTTTACATTTCCACACTTTTTTCTAATCTCATTAACTATTTCTTCTTGTCTCATATCCAATTTATTTGTTATTTCTTTATGAGATATGAGCATATTTTGTAACCGATTCAATCAAAAAAACTGCACCGAATCAAACTTAATTGATCGGTGCAGCGAAATTCATATTTAAATGATTAATATTTCAATAATTACGTTTAAGTCTAGCATAAAAGATATCATAATTTTGTCGCAGTTTCTTTTTCTTATTGGGTCGTTTTAGCATATCTGTTATCTGTTTTACCACTTTACTTATCTTCATTATTTTTACATTTTATCAATAGTCCACCAGACCTTTTTATTATATATAGTAAATCTGATTTGAATGGCATCTCATTTTTTATTGTAAAAATGGTGTCTGGTTCAATGCTTTTTTATAAAGAATCAAGAAGCAACCACTATAAATGAAATAATCAATCCAATATTATAAATGCCGCCCAATGGAAAGGGTCGGGATATTTTTCTCGTATGATTAACTTTGTCTGCTCAAATGCCTTGCGCTTGTTCCACTGACATTGTTTGGAAACGAGTTGCTCGTAGAATGTTATCATAAACTCTGTTGCCACACGGTCACTGACATTCCATAGAGACATAACCATGGTGCCGACACCAGCTTTCTTGAATGCACGCTGCAAGCCATAAAGTCCCTCTGACGTTGCCTTACCTTGACCTGACTGACAGGCTGACAACACAACCATCTCTGTTTTGCTTAAGTCGAGACGTGCAATATTGTTGGCTGTAAGAACGCCGCCTAATACGCCATCGGGCAAATCCTTGCCCGACCATGCAGCATTGGCACCAGAGAGGACTATGCCCGACAACAACATAGCATCGGAATACCCGTTCAGATAATCAACCGTTGTAGCCCGGTCGGGAGTATAGTAAAATCCATGAGTGGCTATTTGTAATACTTGTGGAGATTTACCATGCATACTGAGAAAAGACTCTTCCGTTCCCTCCATTCCCATTCGCGGCGTAACATCCCATTGGTTAGCTTTCAGCAATGATGCAATCTGTACAATCTCTTCTTTTGAGCCTGGCAGTTCACGGAAAATGGAATCACCACGAACCATATCACCACGCATCACTAACAAGTCCGACAGTTCATATTTATTCGATTCCTCAATCATTGCACTCGGTTGCAGGTCATATTGCAGTCCGCCATACAATATTGCCGACCGAGGCTTAGCGGACAAAGTAGCCGATTGCGCTTTTACAAGTTCACGTGCAGAAGACAATCTTACAAAATGGTAATGACTACCCAATAGCGAACCGTCAGCAAGAGGCAGGGATTCCAATGCCACTTGAAATAACAACTGTGACGGGACATAATAGACCGTTGCTCCTTCTTCAATGTGACTCTTTAATGGTTCCCAAAGTAGTTTTAACACTTCTGGAGCATAATCCTTGTCATAATACATATCCGGACGACTGATACAAAGCGAATCTATCTGTCTTTCTGCAAACAAATATTTCACCAAGGGATATTCGTCTTCCTTATTTATTATATAGGCTGCATATTTACGTCCAGCTGTTTCAGAAACATAATCCGTAAAGTCTAACAGAACATCATTTGGCTTCATTGCCTGTTTTACGGCAGAATAGTCTATATCCATAAAGCCAGTGATATTACCGAAGCTACGGCAACGCTCTGCCAAACGAACAGCCAACCGATCAGCTCTTTGCGACATACTTAATATGCTGTCCGCATTGTGCACATAATCTTTCTCCAATTCCTGTATATGATTCTTCATCAATGTAAGCCTCATATAGTCCTGCATATCCCCATCTGTGCCTTCCTTCTTCACGACATCAAACAACGAACGTTCTGATTCAAGCAAGAATGCTTTCGACATAACGAGCGCATCATAACAACTTTGGGTAAACGCCGTCTGGCATCTTTTTGCCTCAATGGCAAATGGAGTCATGTTCGTGAATAGGGCTGAAAGCGGTTCCCAAAAAGCCTCCCGTTCCTGCAAGTTCATGTATGGAAACCGCTTCTTCATTAAATCTTTCAACCTATTTACTGCCATTGCATAATCAGAACATCCTGCGTCAAGATGACCGGCAAAACATTCTGCGTTGGCAAGATAAATTTGTGCATTGATACTTTCTATGCTGTTTTCCCCATGAAGATTTACAATATGCTCCGCATATAACTTATACAACCGCTCTGACTCTGCAAAATTATTAAGTTTATGTTCCATTCCTCCCATCAGTGGCAACAAAACAATCCTATTACCATCTGACAGTGGATACTTTACGGCAAGAATTTCATCTGCTTTCTTATAGTCTGCCAATGCTGCCAAGTAATCATTAAATGCCGTATTGCAGCCGGCTCTTGTAATATAAAGCCAACTCAATTCCTTTGGTTCTTCAATATTATGAGCACTAAGAAAAAGCGAATCTATACAAGCATAACACTCGGCCTTGTCCCCCTTCAGTTTATATATTTCTGCTATGGCCATATATGGGAAATAGAAGCTACAATCATTGACAGGAGTCTGCCTTTGATACTCTCTTAATGCCTTTCTTGCATATATCAGAGCATCATCATATTGTTTTATGGCGGCATACAAATCTCTCAGATTTGTGTATGACAGATATCTGTGTGCAGATCTGGCATCATTAGCTTCACTTTCTGCAATCGCCATTCCTTTCAAAAACCATTGTTCGGCGATATTATACGCTCCTTGTTTTCTTGCTTCCTTACCTTTTTTGTTATAATAGGTAAATTTAGCTATAGAATCCGATGTGGTTTCCATAAGTGAATCCATGCCTGCTGCATATTCCCTTGCCTGTTCTAAGTCTCCAACAGCCGAACACTGGAACCACAAATCTTGCAGAATCTCCATCTGTGTGGATGTGTCTCCTGTTTTTCTAGACAGAATTAAAGCATCATTATACGCTTTGTTAGAGCCCTTAATGTCATAAAGTTGATATTTAGCTGATGCCATCCATTTCAAAGTAGAAACAACATCCTTTTCTTGGCCAATCTCTTGAAAACCAACCAAGGCCTTATTGTAGGCCTTCAAAGCTTCTTCATACTTCTGCATAAGAAAATAATCAGCTGCTTCAAAATACCATGTTAATGGAATTTTTTGCAATACATAGTTCCTGACTATCCCATCTGCATATGGCGCTATCTCCTCCAAAATACTTCTGCCACGACTATAGTCAGCCCTACCTCGTTCATCACGCTTGATAAACCCACACGCATACATATAGCCATTCAAGGCAAATAGATGCCTCACGTCTTTTTGCTCTTCATCATTTAACTTGCCTTGAAGCAATTCTTTTGCTAAAAGATATCCTTCTTTGTATTTTCCCAACAGCTCATAACACTGACATGCCATCGTTTGGCTGCAAACATACACCTGTCGTTCAATCTCGTTACTTTGCTTTTTAGTATTCTCTCCTACTATCAGAAACAATTCTAGGGCTTCGGCTTTTTTACCTGCTTTACTAAGTTCAAAGGCCCGTGTCATTTTAGCTGTCACCTCTGCCTCGGAAATACCCTGTGACTTTACTTGAATCGTAATGCAGAAAAAAGCAAATACTAAAATAAGAATCCTATTCATCAGGCGTTATTTCTTTTTCTACCTTAAACTTAATCGTATCATTGTCTGTACTGTCCGTAGAGACTGGACTGAAGATGTCATCACCACCACGCATCCGTTCCATCGGTGCAGCTTCATCATTCGGAGAAGTCCCATAGTTTGATACAAACTTGATAGAAAAGAATCCAACTACAAACACTGCTGCTATACCAGAAATCCACAACCATATTTTCTTCTTTGACTGTATAGACCCTTCTTCTATCTTTGGAGCAGAACTATTGCATGCTTTACTTGTACCCGTAGCGCGCATTTCATAAGCTTTCCGTTCTTCTTCATATTGTTGTTGGAACTGAGCCAATGCCCGTAACTTCTCCTCACGGCTGCAGATAGATGCTTTAACATTTCGTGTAAACTCCAGTTGCTCCTTCTTATCAGCATCTTGTTCTATCTCGTGCAAAAAAGCCTCCTTTTCATCAATATTCATACGATTAAGCAAGTAATCGTCTATCCTATCTTGAAACTTTTCGTCCATATCTATAGCCTTTTTATGAATTTAACTTCCTGTAATAGATTTCCCTCGCTGACTTTCTCAAGGCATTCATGCACTTATTCTTTTTTGTTTTTAAGGCATTGTATGATTCTATTGTAGGCATTTCCTTTAGGATTATCTCCAATTTCTTCTCCTCATAATAAAATTTGGTAAGTATTTGACTGCATTGTGATGACATTTGGGATATGACATCTGCTATTATTTCTAGCATCATGTTTTCACCAGGACAATACAGCATGTCTGTATAAGTGTTAGGGTCAAATCCTTCTTCTCTTATCAAACGTCCCAATTCTGTTTCCGGATCTGCATAGACAGGGTGCTCTCTTCCATATTCCAGATATTTGTTACGGGCTATACTCATAAAGTATGTAAGGATACTACCATTTAGTGGTTTGGCGTCTTTCCCCATTACGATTCCATCATCTACATAAATTTTCTTTCGTTCAATATTCTCCCAAAACGCAATGAACGTATTTTGCAGAATCTCTGCGGCCACCTTCTCGTCAGCAAAGAACACACCTCTATAGTTGTCCCAGAAATAGTCTGAACAGTATGCGTATAGCTCATATTGTATACTCCATTTTTTGTCTGCCATACCCTCCACAAGCCGTGCTTCATTCTCTTGTTTTGGTGTTCGGAATTGTATATTTCTTGACATTATCGTATGATATCTGTTATTTTATATCTATCAGTTTCGCCAGTCATTACTGGATATTGTGGTCTACTGCCAGTATTTGAATTGACAAACATCCTTATCTTTCTAAAAAACTCATCATTGTTATCCCTTGATGCCTCTTTTACTTTCTTATATAAAGCGTATGTCAATTTGCCTACAGCAGGACTTTTCATTTCAATGTTCACTTGGTCACTTCTGCAAGCACTGAGGGTTATCCAGCGTTCCTTATTCTCTATTGCATTATGATTAACCACTTTTCCGTTACCTCTTTCAGATGGTTCTCCCCAAATAAATGACTTGATAGCTTCAAATATATCTTCCACGCCACGGACCACCTCGTCATCACTTCCACGAGTTGCATCACCACTATGACAAGCGTCTATCACTACAAGCATTTTGCCAACACTTCCAATTTTATTTCGGATAGCATTAAGATAATAATTAACCTCATCGTCCGTAAGATGCTTTTCACCTCTATCCTTATTACAAGGCTTACGGTATGCATCGTATGGAATCCAACATTCATCCAGTCCATCTTTTTCATCATTATGAACATCCTTCATCTGCTGACCATGCCCTGAGTAATGCACATATATCACATCTCCACGTCTTGATTGTGCCATCAATGACTTAAAAGCATTCACTATTGCCGTTTTTGTAGCCTGCTGATTCACAAGTTTCTTGATATTCACGCTCTTAAACTTCGCATTCTTCAGCATTTCATCCACATATAGCACATCCTTGTCACCATTAATCTTTCCCCACGCCTTATCCTCCTGTTGACCAAGACCAATAACAAGCGCTCTCCGCGTCTGGGCAGGTAACGCCACGGATACGGTGAGCATGAAAAACATACAAACTATAGTTATGAAAGGCCCAATGTACTTTATCATTTATTTACTCATTATTTAACGTGAGTTCGATGAATTGTAAGCACTTGTAAATTCGTCGAGCTCACGTTATAATACATCTTCATTATGCTTATGGCCTCACTTACAACTCATAAAAGATTCAGAATTAACCATAGTCATTTTTCGACCTTTAAGCAGATCTAAGATTTGCGCATCGACTTTATCAAAGAATATTACATGCAAATCCAATATTTTCTTCTCTTTCTTTGAATATACAATTAGCGTGAGACTGCTTTTCGCTATTGTGAAAAATAACGATTCAAACACGTTCAGGATTTTATCTGTCCAATCATTCACCTCACCAATAGAGCCTTTAACCGATTTTGCAATACCCCTTAAGCTCAATAAAAATGGATTTTTATAATAAATATAAGTTGCAACTTTTCTAATTTCTTTGGAAATCTTTGATAAAATACAGATACTATCTTTGTTCCCTTTAAAGTTGTAAGACCTATTTAGATATTCAATTCTTTGAACAAAATTATCCATATCAAGTAATGACTATAACCAACCGCGCAAACTTGTATATTCTTGAGCATTTTCCGGATTACCGAAAGCTCCCAAACCGCAGTACATATACCTATGACAGATAAAACAGCACCTCCGGTAATTAAAATATTCTTCCTATTCATCCTTTTATTTGATTTATAACATAAAGAAATAAATTATATGCCATGAATTGTGACAGGAGCAACTTCAAAAATCAGGAAATTCAACTATGAAATACATTTTAATCATTTTAGAAACTATTAAAAATCTATTCCTTCATTAAGAAAACCATCTCCTCCACAAGAATGGCATCTGCCACTGCCTCCACATGTCTTACAGTCTCCTTCTATAGGTTCATAAGGACTAGAATAATAATTAACACCTACAATAGTACGTCCGCTTCCATTACATACGCTACAATTACCTGTTTGTCTGCAAGCTCTACAAGGGTAACTCGCAGGAGTTCGTTCTTCTTGTTGGTATGTTGGAGTAGAATAATATCCTCCTGATGGTTCTGTATAAACAGGCCCATCATTGTATGAATCTGAAGAAGACTCTTCATTCTCTACACTTTCTTCTGCTTCGTCATTGCTGTAATTAGGATCTATAACATACTCATATTTGTGTTTGACCTTTTCATTATCACTTTCAGTAATCCATTGTACAAAAAAATATATTGGAACACCAATACAAAATAAACGAATGACACCTCCAAGTGCAACCAAACAACCATCACCCCAATTTAACCAATCAGCTAAATAGTAAAGAATGAAACAAACAATTACCGAAATAATAAATGCTTCCATAATCAATTTATACTTTATATCATCAAAATACTTCTCAATCAGAACACATCTCGGCACTTTTCAGATGATCGTTTGCATCACTATACTCACCTCTTTCTGCATGCCAGTCTGCTTGTTTAAGATGCCAGTCTGCATCATTCACAAATCCCTTTAAATCGTCGGGCTTTGTATTCTTCCATTTATTATACTCAGACCTTGCATCATTATATTTCCCTTCCGCCACCCTAGCATGATGCAATTCTGTTTCTCTGCATGACTCATGCTTTGACAATTCCATATGCCGACGAATTTCAGCCTTCCAATGTCCCATGTCACTTTCCGCCTTGTCCATTCTTGAATTAATCTCTGATTGAGAATAACCGTGAAAAGCCTGCGGATCATTCATGTCAGGACGCAGTGTTATTTGTCCGTTGTCTGCATATACGGTATTACCTTGTATCTCATTAGAAAAATGTTCTACACAATCACTGAATGAAGGAGCCTGATGATGCTCTGCCAAATAGTTCTGTGCATAATCTACTCCCATTTCTATTGCGGCAACACGATTCGCACCTGCCGGATGTGTTTCTGACTCAGGACTATCAGCCAATGACTCCTGCATTTGTGTGACATCTATTCCGTTCAGTCCGGCTCTGACGCCAGCCATATAGTCACAACACAATTCTTCTTGATGGGAGTCAAAGTTTGTCGGCAATCCCTGAAGTCTGCGATGTGCACATTCATGAGTAAGAACTAAATCCAACCCGTCTTTTTCAGTTATTCCCATGCTCTCCAATTGGTCACGACTTATCATCAGTACATCATCTCCCGTCATGAACGGATTATTATTATATACTCCGGTGGTCCATCCTTCAACGATCTGCATCGGGTCTGTTATGTTGAAAAATTCACTTGCATCGTGCATAGACTGTACAACCATATCGTCAGTCAGTCCTATTCCCCAATTAGCCTGAAGGCTTTCCAATATCCGTCAGGTAAATCAAATAAATTAAAATCCATTATTCCGTCCATATTCAATACTTTTTATTTTTAATGATAGCTTTATCTGTAATAATCTATCACAGAGATGATGCAAATTTTGACTTATAAGAAATTCTACGCCAAAACAGATTAGCACTTAGTCCCAGCATATAATCCTATCATTATCTTGAGTAACAAACTCTGGTCAATTACATTTTTTATATCTCAGGAAAATGGTAACACCTGAACAGAACCTTTACCAACCAGAACAATAGTTCGTCTTACAGATAATGCATTTCCATATTCATCGTTAAACTGTTACAAGGCTTACTGATTATATGGACTTTAGCGACCTTTGGGTCTTCAATCTAGGCTGTCTTGCCTAACTTCTCGCTCTACTGCTAATGACGCTGCCAGTTCATGAATAAATAAATTAATCACTTTATAATCCATACAGAACTCGCGAAAATCCTTAATACATAACTTGTAGAGATCATATACCTCCTAATAGTTTACTTTTTCTTTTACTAGAACCATTGTTGTTAAAGGTTACGGCGCAAAGGATAGATTTGTAGATAATGCAAGTCAAGACGAAAAATAGTATGGTTACGATACAAATACCTAAATATAATTCCTTTTTCTCCTTCTTTGAATCTACAATCAAGGTATTATTTTTATTCGATTACAAAAAATACCCATAGAGAATAGGAAGTATCTGTTTGTGCATTATTTCTATATTCAATCTCTTATAATACCCTCATTTAATCATTATTAGCATATTCATTTGCTGTTTTCCATTCTTCATAATCAATATTATTTAATAATATTATTTCGTTTTTAATATTTATAATGCAATAGTTACCTCTGAATTTTGCCACAACAATTCCATTCTCTGGTTGAGAAATACGTTCATAAATGCATGGAATTACCTCGTTCCCGTTTAAGTCAATCAATCCACAATAATCGTAATCATCGGGGTCAAAATCATCCTCATCTTCATAGTAAGAAGCATCTTCTGAATCATGAAATACAACATAAATTAAACCTTCCTTAGGTACAGACATAATCTTATATTTATTTGGCCTTACTATTACATTTCCATGCCAATCATATAGACCGCAATATCCATTATCATTATAAAAAGAGATATAATATTCGTCAAGCCTATGAAATCCTTTATATACGCCTCTAATTATTTCTTGTGTTTCATAATCGAAAAGACTATAATATCCATCAAATCGTTCAACTATTGCAGCATTATTAGAAGGAAAAATCTTTTTATATTTACATTCTATCAATTGGTTATATTTTATTTCATCTATAATTCCACAATTCTCACCTACTTTTACAACATAGTGAGGATTTGCATATCTAATATCGTCATATATGCAATTGACGCGCAAAATATCACTTAAAGTATCTAGCAATCCCCATTTCCCTTCTTTTTTTACCGGTACGATACCATTGTTTATCTCTAGTTTCACATCTTCGTACTCGAAAGGAAATTTGAATACTGTTTCACCCGTTTGTTTTATGACAACATATTCATCGTTTTTACAGGCAACGGCAAGCCCGTTATTAAACCATGATATTCTTTTCCAACAACAAGGGATTAGTATGGTTATGCCATCTTTGTCAAGTATTCCTTCGACATTATAATCATCTTTATATATATGGAATGCATCTATATCTTCATCGTAATCAATGTCAAAATATTTAGCAGAGACAATAATAGTTCCGCCTTTATCTATTACTCCCCAAAAATCTTCCTCTCTGAATTTACAATACCCGTTAAAAAAAATATAACCAAGATATTCATACATACAAGGGATTACTTCATCTCCTTCAATGTTAATGAAACCATATTTTTCATTTCTTCTAACACGAGCTAAACCTTCTCTGTATTCTTCTATTTCATCATATAAATACAGGTTCCTTCGGGTGGAATTTTCTCTTGTATTAGCATCTGTTGAAGTAAATTCAAACCCGCATATAGGGCAATTATTAGCATCTAATGGGACATCAGAAAATTGACAACTGGGATTCCCACAAACTTTAGTCTGTGCTTTAAGTGGTTTTCCTGTATATGGACATAATAAATAAATGTCAGGATGGTCCTGACCACAATGTGGACATTTCATGATCTTTTATATTTTATTGTTTTATTATCTAGGACAGTATTCAATGATATGATATCAAAGTATTTCTGTCATATGTATATACTTGTAGAAATTTACATTTTGGAGTAATCGGTCTCTATTTATGTGATAAAGGGCTATGCTGCTGACTCTTTTTTAGAATACATATTTTTTGATTGTATTTTAAATCATGTGATTATAACTCCCATTTACTATAGAATGTTCGATCATGCCATTTGCAAAAGGATGCTGTGCAAAATACAACATAGTCATCATCATATATATGATATACTTCACCTCCACAGCGTGGACATGGACCTTCAGGAAAGCGGTAATCTATCGAAAAACCATATATTTTTTTTATTATAATTGGTAGCATAACAAGACTTTTTTATTTTTTACTACTTAAATTGCATCATAATTTGAGAAAATCAACGATATCTCTTAAGTACAATATATCCATTTCTCAGGATTTCGTCTTTCTGTTCTTGTGTCAACCTCACATATTGCAGTTCGCATCCAGAGTCATTTTCGTCTGAAATTGTGTATGATAACTCATTATTGTATTCTATGTAGAATCTTTTATAGAGTTTACCATCTTGAATTATCAGGATTCCTTTTCCTCTGTAGGGGTATCTCAAACTATTCCAAACACGTTCAAACCATAATTTGCTTGTTTCAATATAGCTATTTGAAGTCGAATCATCTAGTAGGTCAAATATAAAATCTAAAAATCACATATCTATTATTATATAATTAATGAAAGCCATCCTTCCCATTACATACACTTTATTTGATTGTATGCTTTGTTTTGGTAAAGTGGTTTATTTGATTTATCTATTCTTTTTGCTTGCTATCTTATATAAATCTTCATTCTGACAGAATCTCAATACTACTACATCTTGATTATTACTTAAATTGAAAGCTGTCAACTCTTGTGCTGCGGGGAAATCAAAACACATATTATATGTATATATAAACTCCTTGAGCAAAGTTCTTATTGCCGAAGCTATATCAGGATTTGGTTTGCTTTGAGGTCTTATCTGATAAGAGTCATTACTGTTTTGATTAGAAGATATTGGTTCTTCTTTTATTGTGGGATTAAGATATTCAACTATGGTATTTAAGGTGCGGTGAAGATTCATCTTATTATATCTGAAGGGAGCAATGAGCATTTTAAGGTTAGATTCAACATGATAATTTATTTCGTCATAATCTTGGCTCATTAAAGTTAATTGTATTAAATGCTTTATCTGTTGCTCATCCAATCTTTTTAAATCACTCCAAGGTATTATTCCTATATAATATCTTTTGTCATATGAAAGATGCATTTCAAGACCTATATTTTTCAGTATAGGAAAGTATATGGTATCAAAAAAATCGAACTCCTTAATATTAATACCATTTAAAGGATTTGATATTGGCCTAACTAATCTAAATCCGCAATCATCGTTCTGATAATCTATAGACTTGTTATTACGATGACGAATAGCATATCTTTTTTTTGCAATACTAAACCATTCTGCCTTCCATGATCCTCCTCGGATTGCAAAGCAAACATCATCAATAACAGTTCCTATTGGATTCTTACAATAGATGTTAGAATAAGTCTTTGAATGATCCAAACACCATTCCCATATGTTACCTGTCATATCATATAATCCAAGTTCATTTGGTTTCTTACATCCAACAGTATGAGTCATAGCTTGAACTCCTTTTAATTTTGAATGCCATGCGACATCATCAAGTTGATCGCTACCAGCATAAATATATTTTTTAGAAAGACGTCCACCACTTGCAGCATATTCCCATTCTGCTTCTGTTGGCAAACGATAATATAATCCAGTTAGTTGATTTAATCTATAAATAAAGCTTTGACAATCATACCAGCTGACATTTACTACAGGACGTTTGGGTGATTTAAAATATGACGGAGAGTCTTCTCCCATGACTATCTTCCAAAGTTCTTGCGTAACCGGCGTCTTGCTCATTTCAAAATCAGATAACTCTACCATGTTTCCATATTGGCTCTGGCCTGCTCCAGGACCTTGTCCCATAACAAAGCTTCCACCTTCAACTTTAACCATATCTATAAAAATGTTTGTTTGTGAGGGTGGAATATTATCTTTTGCCTTTTGTTTGCTACAGAATAAATTTCTTAGTTTGTTTTTTATTTGCATATAGAGTAGCTTTAATAACTTGTTGAAAGTTCTAAATGGTTAAACTCAATAACTAAAATATTAATATTTTGCCTCTTAAACATTATAGGAAGGAAAAAGTTTGTAGGATTTTATAAATCCTACAAACCTCATATCTGCTTTTGGCAAATCTATTATTCAGAACACATCTCAGCACTCTTCAAATGATCGTTTGCATCACCATACTCACCTCTTTCTGCATGCCAGTCTGCTTGTTTAAGATGCCAGTCTGCATCATTCACAAATCCCTTTAAATCGTCGGGCTTTGTATTCTTCCATTTATTATACTCAGACCTTGCATCATTATATTTCCCTTCCGCCACCCTAGCATGATGCAATTCTGTTTCTCTGCATGACTCATGCTTTGACAATTCCATATGCCGACGAATTTCAGCCTTCCAATGTCCCATGTCACTTTCCGCCTTGTCCATTCTTGAATTAATCTCTGATTGAGAATAACCGTGAAAAGCCTGCGGATCATTCATGTCAGGACGCAGTGTTATTTGTCCGTTGTCTGCATATACGGTATTACCTTGTATCTCATTAGAAAAATGTTCTACACAATCACTGAATGAAGGAGCCTGATGATGCTCTGCCAAATAGTTCTGTGCATAATCTACTCCCATTTCTATTGCGGCAACACGATTCGCACCTGCCGGATGTGTTTCTGACTCAGGACTATCAGCCAATGACTCCTGCATTTGTGTGACATCTATTCCGTTCAGTCCGGCTCTGACGCCAGCCATATAGTCACAACACAATTCTTCTTGATGGGAGTCAAAGTTTGTCGGCAATCCCTGAAGTCTGCGATGTGCACATTCATGAGTAAGAACTAAATCCAACCCGTCTTTTTCAGTTATTCCCATGCTCTCCAATTGGTCACGACTTATCATCAGTACATCATCTCCCGTCATGAACGGATTATTATTATATACTCCGGTGGTCCATCCTTCAACGATCTGCATCGGGTCTGTTATGTTGAAAAATTCACTTGCATCGTGCATAGACTGTACAACCATATCGTCTGTCAGCCCTGTACCCCAATTAGCCTGTAGACTTTCCAGTAATCCATCAGGCAGAACAAATAAATTAAAACCCATTATTCCGTCCATATCAAATACTTTTTTATTATTAATGATAGCTTTATATCTAATAATCTACCACTAAAATGATGTCAAACAACTTATAAATATTTTCCACTCCAAAATATTTCACTACACCTGTTTATACCTTTTATAATACAATCTTTTATAATACTTCCTGTATTAGAGAAAAATCCTTTTATTTGTGCATCATGAGATTCTAAATAATATACAGCAAAGAGAATTGCACATGAAACAAGATACAAAAGCCATCCAAGTATAATTAAAATAATCAAAGTCCAATAAAGCCATCCCGAATCAGGCATAAAAGAAGCAATGAGCCATGTTAATCCTAATGCAACAATAGTCAGAAGTACCCATAATAAAAAATATTTCATAATAAGCCTACTCATACAGTAAAAAATGTAAGAATATTAATGCGCTATTCTAATTTATGAATCTGTGATTCAATATATTCCACTTCTTTTTCACATGCCGGACAAGTTCCAAGACAAGGGCCTTTATGTGTGCACACAGCAGGAGTATATGAAATGTTGTGCATAGAAGCTACTTCCATCCTTATATTCTTAAGATGTCGGCAGATATCCTTTCCTGAATCATCATCTTTATTATCGCCAGATGTTTTATGATCACTTTTAGTCACGTAAGTAAGTTGCTCAATATTATATAGCCCCAAAGAATTCAGACTCCGTATCGATTTTGCAATATCCTCTTCATTATTATATCCAGGAATCAATGGAACTCGAACCAATATTTTATCACTCAATCCCTCATTTATGAGAAACTTCAGATTCTCAATGACTCTTCTGTTTGATTTTCCTGTATAGCGCTGATATATTTCATCATTCATATCCTTAATATCAACAATGAAACAATCAATTACTTTATAACATTCTAATAAATACTCAAACGGAATATTGAGACTCGTTTCTACCGTAATAAGCCATGTTGGATTACAAGTAGTTTTAAATTCAGAAATAAATTTACTTCTTAAAAGAGGTTCACCACCTCCAAAACATATGCCTCCTTTGCTGTGTCCAAAATACAGATTGTCTTTTTTGACTTCTCTATATAAAGATTTAGGAGTACACCATTTCCAAACTCCTTCAGCTTTCAATGATTGAGGATTCAGACAGTATTTACATCTCAACGTACATTGATGAAACCCTACAAGAGTAGTGACACCTTCACCATCTGTTAATATACGGTGACGCATGATTCCTATTAACGGAGTAAATCCGAGTGTTGACATTACCATAGGAATCTTGTTTTTTCCTATCTTATATATTAGGTCCATTACTTCGGACACTGTTTTTCCCATTTTATTAATGCTACATTTTTTTACTTATTCTATCATATATTTCTTGGCGTTCTTCAGGAGTCATTTTTGATAATAGTTTTTTAAACTGTTCTTTTAAACTCAATTCTTCTTTTAGACCCAATTTTTCTTTTTTATAATCATTTATTCGATCTTCAAGACCAGTTAGAGTAGAATAAGGGTCAATCATACCAAACATCACAGGCTTTATATAATTATTTTTGTTGAGATTGTCAAATATAGAATCCTCCAATTCAGTAAGTTTCTTATCCATTATACTTATTTTTTATTATGTCGTATATCTTTTGGCGTTCTTCAGAAGTCATTTTTGCTAATAATTTTTTTATTTCATCTTCAGTAAACAAAATATCTAGAATGTCTGAAGATAACATATCAAAAGAATCTATTAGTCCCCCATATATGTCTAAGCCTCTAATATTCTTAAAATTCTTATTGGTTATAAGGTCCATTACTTCTGATATAGATTTTCCCATTATCTGAAAATTTAGAGACTGATTAAAAAAATCATTGTTAGTGATAATATTAGTGGTAGTATTAATATCAACATACAACCGGAACGACGAGGTTCTTCAATGCACCCTCCTTTAGTTCGCCTCAATTCTTCTATCTCTTCATCTGTGAGATTGTCTGGTAACTTAATTTTTATTTTACTCATTAATAAACTATTTAAAATTTATTAGACAAAGCATTGTAATGGAAATTATCAAAGGAATAATTAAAAATAACATACAGCCGGAACGACGTGATTTATAAAATGGACCACCCATTAGTTTCTTTTTCTCCTCTTCTGTAAGGTCCTCAGGTAACTTAATTTCTCCCATAAATAAACTATTTAAAATTTATCAGACAAACCATTGTAATGGAAATTATCAATGGGATAATTAAAACTAACATACAGCCGGAGCGAGGACTTTTGATACGTCCTGCCAATTGACCAATATTATTATTTATATCCTCTTCTATCTTTTTTTTCTCCTCTTCTGTAAGGTTCAGTTTATCAAAATCTATTTTTATTTTCGCCATTTTATAATTATATTAGGTTTAACTTTAAAAACATACCTATTAGAGATATAATAAAGAAATAATACAGCGGATTTACTTCGTGAATCATTCAGTTTAATAATAATGTTCCCATCTTCGGTAAGAGGGAAATTATTTGGATTTATTTTGTCATACTGTATGATTATTAAATATTTATTATCCCAAACACCACATTGAAAAGGGAGATTCATCATCTTCACTTAAATACTTAGGAAATTAAAAAACATAATTGTTTGTATTTTAATATATTATAAGACAAGCTGTAACTATTGGAATAATCAAAGCCAATAATACCAACATACAGCCGGAACGACGAGGCTCTTTAATTTCACCTCCTGTAAGGCTCTTTGGTAACTTAATCTTTATTTCTCCCATAAATAAACTATTTAAAGTTTATCAGACAAACCATTGTAATGGAAATTATCAATGGAACAATTAAAACTAACATACAGCCGGAACGACGTTTCCTTATACAACCTGTATAACCAATATTACGACATGCCTCTATAATTTTTTCCTTCTCTTCTTCTGTTAAATTCTCCATAAACAACTATTTAAAATTTATCAGACAAAACATTGTAATAGAATTTATCAATGGAATAATTAAAACTAACATACAACCGGAATGACGAGGTTTTTCAATTGGACCACCATACAGCACCTGTTGTAATTCTTTTTCCTGCTCTTCTGTAAGGTCCTCAGGTAACTTAATTTCTACCATAAATAAACTATTTAAAATTTATCAGACAAACCATTGTAATGGAAATTATCAATGGGATAATTAAAACTAACATACAGCCGGAGCGAGGACTTTTGATACGTCCTGCCAATTGACCAATATTATTATTTATATCCTCTTCTATCTTTTTTTTCTCCTCTTCTGTAAGGTTCAGTTTATCAAAATCTATTTTTATTTTCGCCATTTTATAATTATATTAGGTTTAACTTTAAAAACATACCTATTAGAGATATAATAAAGAAATAATACAGCGGATTTACTTCGTGAATCATTCAGTTTAATAATAATGTTCCCATCTTCGGTAAGAGGGAAATTATTTGGATTTATTTTGTCATACTGTATGATTATTAAATATTTATTATCCCAAACACCACATTGAAAAGGGAGATTCATCATCTTCACTTAAATACTTAGGAAATTAAAAAACATAATTGTTTGTATTTTAAGATATTATAAAACGAGCTGTAACTATTGGAATAATCAAAGCCAATAAAACCAACATACAGCTAGAACGACGTGACTCTATTTTTCCACAATATTGCTCATTTTTAACTCATCCGATATTCTTCCTATTCTCTTCTTATCTTCTTCTGTAAGGTTATTCCTATATGTAAAAATTCCTGTTTATTTTAATTTATAAAACATTTTTTCAGCACCTAATGGAATGATACATTCTATTCGATTATACTCTATACTCTCAAACATTTTTTTGAAGAACAAGTACTCTTTGAGTTCATTAGCATACTCGTTGAAAAATCTTTGTCTATTAGAATATTGTATTTGATTGAAAAAATATAGTATAGCTTGCCTGGTGGTAATACTATTTTGAATTCTTTCAATTTTCTTTGATTTTTCGTGTTTAGAAATAAATTTTGACGATACAATTCCATGAACACATGAATACAATATCTGAAAAGTTTGATCCAACTTATCTCTTTTAATCAAATTATTTACGAATAAATTATATAATATTATCATTTGTCTTAAAGTCAATTCAGTTTCAGGAATATACTTTAATAGACTAAGTATGTAAGCATAGAAGTTGTCATATACTGATAATTTAGGGTTCAAATAAAAAAACTTGTCTACCTGTTTTATAGTAAACCATTTTAATCTATATTCAATTGCCAAACCAGAAGGATAAGGTATAAACATTTCTCTATACACAGACTCTGTTGTCTCAAATATATCAAATAATGCTCTTAAATTATTCAATTCATTTTCCAGTGCTTCACTTTTTTTCATCATCATATATTTATATAAAGAAAAAACAAATGCAAGTAGTGTAATAAACTCCGGAATAATTTTTAGCAATTCTATCATAGTATAATTACTGTGAAATAAAATTTATAATCATTACAAGAAAAAATAGAGAGAACCATGAGCTATACATTATTAGTTTAATTAAATAATATAACCACATAATCCTCTCTAATTTGTTATATTCATTACTATAGTTAAGTAATAGCATACCATATAGATACTAAATCTTCAATAAGATTCCATATCCATGAGCAGGCTCGCCTAATAATTTCTCTAAAACGAGACAAAGATATCCAACCGTTCCGTTTCTTAATACTTACAGCTTCATCAACTGCTCTTTGAAGCGCATGCTCATCACTTTCTGAAAGCAAACCAGGAGGAATAAAAATTTGAGCCATAGTATTAAAATATACTTGTTAATCCATCCCAAATGCTTGAAATAAAACCACTTATTTTATCCCAAAACCATGAGCAAACGCTTTTAACAATTTTAATAAAACGATCAAGATTCATTATGCCTGTTTTCTTTTTTTCGCGTGCTGCATCTCCTATAGCTCTTTCTAGGTACTTAATTTCACTATCGTTAAGAAGTCCATCATCAATACGAATTAATGCCATGATTGAAATATTTATATTAAATTAATTTTGCTTTTTTCCACTCAATTAACGACTGTATCATGATCTGATCATCAACAAAATCACTACTATTAGCCTGAACGATTAAAAGAATAATATCACAGTCTTTTATCTCATTGATATAGATTTGTTGATAGGTTTCATCCTCAGCAATGGAACGCCCATATCCTGGTAGATCAACAATTGTTAGTTTTCCTCCTTGGGGTAACTCATAGTACTTATATTGAGCCTCTGCGTTTCCTACTCCAATACGACTAGTTCTCAAGGTTTTGGTTTCTGTTTCTTTGAGAATTCCACGAAATAGATTATTTACAGTCGTAGACTTTCCTACACCGCATTTACCTAATACAGCCACACGAACAGGTTTTGCCTGTACATCATTCCATAGCTTTTCGAGTTGTTCCAAGTCTTTTTTCTCTAAATATGGAGCAAGTTTAGCTATAAATCCTTTAATTCCATATTTTTCTTCAATTTTAGCATCCTCCTTAGCCATTGCAGCAGCTGTAGCTTCTCTGATTGTGTCATTCTCAATTTGCTCGTAAAACTCTACAGGCTTATTTATCATCAAAACACCATCTTTACAGTATTTTGTAATTTTTCCGTTAAGTTGATGGAGTCTATAAGCTCTTAAGGCAGAATAATACTCAATTTGGTCTTTGTCTATGGCAAATTCTCCAGATGACAATTTCTTTATAATGTCCTTTGCCCGTGCTTCAATTTCCTTTTCTGCTTCTGGAGTTGGACAATTAATTTTGTCATTCCATTTACCTAAATTAACGTCAGTTCGGTATAATCACCTTATGCAATAAGCCTGCTTTTATCAATGATGTC